>Ga0214473_10000870_pt1 | contig 41232 bp, 27 predicted proteins | sample RVTome_7_FD_203509 | JGI IMG/M metagenome (GOLD analysis project Ga0214473, IMG submission 203509) | Soil microbial communities from uranium-contaminated site in the Upper Colorado River Basin, Wyoming, United States - RVT98D197 | ecosystem: Environmental > Terrestrial > Soil > Contaminated >...
CAGGCCCGAGACCAGCCTGCGGGTACGGGCGAGCCGGGGAACCACCGCGATCCTCGTCGGACAGATGGCCGCACAGATCCTGCGCCTGCTCGGGAACCTCGCGCTGAGCCGCCTGCTCTTCCCCGAGGCCTTCGGCCTGGCGGCGCTCGTCTCCCTCGTTCTCTTCGGCCTGGAGCAGGTCTTCAATCTCGGGGTCCAGGCGTCCATCGTCCGTCACGAGCGCGGCGACGAGCGGCGCTTCGTGGATACGGCCTGGACGATCCAGGTCGTGCGCGGAGTGGCGCTGTGGATCGGTGGCATCGCCTTGGCGCCGCTCCTCGCCCGCTTCTACGGACAGGAGCAGCTCACGGAGCTGGTGCGCGTCGCATCGTTTGCCGCGGTGCTGCTGGGCCTCACCTCGACGAAGCTCTTCATCCTGACGCGCCGCCTGGAGCTCGAGCGACGGGTCGCCATCGAGCTGCTGAGCCAGGTCGCCGCCCTCGTCTTCATGGTCGCCTTCGCCTGGTGGCAGCGATCGGTCTGGGCGCTCGTCCTGGGTGGCCTGGTCAATCAGGCCAGCATCGTGGTGCTGAGCCACCTCTGGCTGCCCGGGCCCGGCAACCGCTTCGCCTGGGACGCGGAGGCTGCGCGGGAGCTGTTCTCCTTCGGCGGCTGGGTCTTCGCGTCGAGCGGGCTCTCCTTCCTCGCGAACCAGTTCGAGCTCGCGCTGCTCGGCCGTCTGATCCCGGCGGGTCCGCTCGGCGTCTACAGCGTCGGTGCGATGATTCCCAACCTGCTGCGCGACGTCCTGGGCCGCTTCGCGATGTCCGTGCTCGGGCCGGCTCTCTCCGAGACGCACCGCGAGAAAGGGTCCTCCGTGCCCTCGCGCTACGCGGCGGCGCGCCGCGTGACGCTGCCCGGTGGCCTGCTGCTGGGGCTCGCGGCGGCGATCACCGCGCCGGCCTTCTTCCACAAGCTCTACGACCCACGCTACGCCGACGCGGGGTGGATCGCGCAGCTCGCCTTGCTGCGTTTCTGGTTCAGCTACCTCCAGGTCACCGGGTGCTCGACGCTGCTCGCGCTGGGGGACGCGCGGACCTGGGTCGTCTCGAGCGCGGTCGGCACCGTGGGCGTCGCCGCCGGATGTCTGCTCGGCTTCGAGATCGGGTCGCTTTCCGGCGTCCTGGTGGGGACGGCGATCGGCATGGCGGCGAGCTGGGCCGTCCCGGCCTTCCAGCTGCGGCGCCGGGGCCTCGCCTCTCCGCTGCCCGAGCTCGGCTACACGGTGCTCGGCGCGCTGCTGGCCGTGCTCGCGCTCGGTGCCGGGCCGCTGCTGGGCCCCGCGCTCGGAATCGAGGACGCGAGCCTGCGCACGCTCGCCGCAGGGCTCGCCGTCGTGATTCCCTTCGGCCTGTGGGTGGCCCGCCGGGTGCTGGGTGTCGCTCGCCTCGTCTGAGCCCCGGCTCGGAGCTTACGGCGATCACGCGGGCGGGCGGCCGCGCAGCAGGCGGGAGACCATGCGCTTCGCGCGGGCGCGCAGGCCCGTGTCGTCGACGGTGAGCTCGCTGCGCAGGAAGCTCTCCCCGCTGGGTCCCTTCGCGGGAAGGCTCGCCACGAAGCGCGCGTGGCGGTAGGCGTCCCCGGGGTCCTCACCCGTGTCGCTCATCCGCGTCCGGTACACGCCGGGAAGCAGCTCGTTCACCAGCACGTCGGGGTAGCGCTTCCGGTCGATCTCGGCGGCCAACGCCTTCGTGAAGGCGCGGACGGCACCCTTCGAGGCAGCGTACGCGGAGCTCGCGGGGATCGGCCGGAGCCACGCGAAGGATCCCATGTTCACGATGCGGCCATGGCCGCGCTCGAGCATGCCGGGCAGCGCCATGCGGCAGCACAGCGCCAGCCCGATCACGTTGGTCTCGATCACGTAGGCCCACTCGCGGTGGGAGGACTCGAGGAAGAGCTGCTTCGGGTACAGGGCGGCGTTGTTCACCAGGATGTCCACCCGACCGTGGCGCAGGGTCGCCTCGGCGAAGAGGCGCTCGACGTCCGCCTCCCGCGCGACGTCGCCGGCGATCCAGTGCATCCCACCCGCGCCGCAGAGCTCGGCGGTGCGCGCGAGGTCTTCCGGCGTTCGCCCGATCCCGACCACGTTCGCGCCATCCCGGCGGAAGCCGATCGCGAGGCCGCGTCCGACCCCGGACCCCGCGCCGGTGATCACGACGGTCTTGCCAGCGAAGTGCATCAGCGAAGCTCCGGCCCCGGCCTTCCAGGACCTCCTGGAGTGCGGCTCGCGTCGGGCGTCCGGGCGAGCCGTCGGTCGATCTCCTCGGCCACGCGCAGGGCATTGGCCGCGATGGTGAGGCTCGGATTCGTCCCGCCGCTCGACGGAAAAAAGGACGCATCGACGACGTAGAGGTTGCCGAGCTCGTGACTGCGGTTGTTCCGGTCCAGCACGCTCGCGCTGGGATCGTCCCCGAAGCGACAGGTTCCACACGAGTGTCCGTAGTTCAAGTTGTTCTCCCCGGAGAGGACCACGACCCGGCGGCGTCCCAGCCGCTTCCGGAGCTCGTGGCGGAGCAGACGATTTCGCTCGCGGAGCTCCTCCGGGTAGCGATACTCGAAGCGCACGCCGATCTTCGCTCCGCTCTCGGGCAGCACGCGATTCTCCCAGTAGGGCAGATCCTCGACGATGGACGCGAACATGACGGCGTTTCGGAAGTAGAACGCCGAGACGTACGCCACGATCCGCAGGAAGGGGCGCGTGAGCTTCCGCCACCACACCGGATCCTGGTCGACGAGGGAGCGCAGGTATCCCAGGACGATGCCCGGCGTCACGGGGAGACCCACCGATTGCAGGGTGCCGAGCTTCTTCCCCTCCAGCGAGTAGAAGTCGTTGAGGGCGAGCGACTTGTGGGGTCCGACCGCGGAGCCGCTCCGATCCGGTCGGACGGCAATCATGTCGCTGGTGTGGAACATCAGGTTCCGCCCGACCAGACCCGAGCGGTTCGCGAGGCCCTGCGGCCAGTGTCCGTTCCGGGAGTTGAGCAGCAGGATCGGGGTCGAGAGCGCCCCGGCAGCGAGCACCACCACGCGGGCGGCGATCGCGAGCGGACGGCCCTTCCAGGTGCAGTGGATCCGCGTGACGGCCGAAGCATCGGCCTCGAGCCCCGATACCTCGCACTCCGGGAGCAGCTTCGCGCCGAACTGCTCGAGCGCCGGGACGAGGCAGACGCTGCCCGCGTCGCTCTTGCAGTGGCGGAGGCAGAGGACCCCCCCGCAGCCGTCGCAGCCCCCCACGAACTCGCAGCCGACCGGTACGCGGTACGGGTGGAGGCCCGCTCGAACGAAGAGATCGAAGACCTGCTGGTCCCGTTCGCTGAGGGGCGGCGGCTCGCGCAGTGGGCCGGTCGCGAAGGGATTTAGCGGGTCGCGGGTGCCGCGGATCCGGTAGAGATCCTCGGCCTGGCGGTAGAAGGGCTCCATCTCCTCGTAGGAGACCGGCCACGCCTCCGGCAGCGTCGAAGCACCGGCCTCGGGGTGGCTCGCCTTCGGCCGGAAGTCGTCCGGGGACAGCCGCTCCAGGGCGGCTGCGTAGATCAGGGAGGAACCGCCCGAGCCGCAGCCGAGGGGCGCGAAGAAGTCGGCCTCGCCGAAGCTGGTCACAGCGCGGATCGGGTCGGGCCAGCGTCCCCTGCGCAGGCGGGCTTCGGGCCGGTTGTCCGGATCCGCGACGCTCGAGCGTTCGGCGCGGTCGTCCCGCTGGACGAAGAGCCCCCTCTCGAGGAAGAGGACGCGCCGCCCGAGCCGGGCGAGAGCCCAACCCAGCGTGGCGCCGCCCATCCCGGTACCGACGACGACGACGTCCCAGTCGCCGCGCTCGGGGTCCTCGGGGAGGTGGGGCAGTGCGCTCACCGCTCGGAGCCGTCCAGGAAGCCGCTCGAGGCGATGACCCCCGCCACCGTCTCGGCAGCGAGGTCCTGCCCCAGGTCGTTCCAGTGGTCGTCGAGGCCCCGGAAGTAGAGGTCCGTTCCGCCGCGTTCCCGAAACGTCCCGAAGAGATCCACGTAGGGGATCCCGTGGCGAGCTGCGCTTCGCGCGAGGATCTGCGTCAGCCCGCCGGGCTCGTGCTCCGGATAGCTCCGTGGGTCCACCTCGCCGGTCTCGTGCCCGCCGACGTCGATGGGATCGGGAATCAGGGCGAGGAGCAGCGGGACCCGGTGCCCGTCGGCCAGCTGCTTGATTCTCGCGAGCACCGCGTCCATGAGCTGGATCTTGTAGCGCGCGGATTCGCTGTCTGGCGTCAGGCTGACGTCCGCGTTGTAGGGATCGCGCATCAGCTCGCGAACGACGTCGTCTCCTTCGACGACGTACTCGCGGTACTCCCTCCGGTCGTGCTCGAGGTACCACTCCATCTTCTCGCCGGGAGACGAAGACTCGTCGGGGAGGTTCGGGTCCGAGACGCCGGTCACGCCCTGCACCGCGTCGCGAAGGATCCTCTTGAGCAACAACTGGCTGCGCGCCGTCTCCATCTGCCTCCGGAGCGAGGGAGCGATGACGAAGTGGTTCTCCAGCAGCTTGCCCGAGGAATCCAGGCGATAGAGCTTGTTCCTGACCAGGTCGCCGAAATCGTTCCCGGCGAACAGGGCCACCACCACCAGCTCAGGCTCGAGGCTCTCGAGCTCGGCTTCCATCTTCCGGAGGATCTGGTCGGGTCCGTAGCCCGCCACGCCGGCGTTCACGACCTCCACCGGCGCCCCGAGCTGCTCCGACAGGTGTCGCTCCAGCCGCTCGGCGAAGGTGTTCGGCAGCGTCGAGAACTCGCCTTGAACGAAGGAGTCGCCGTACACGACGATCCGCAGCGCGGCATGCCTCGGGTCGAGCTCTTCGCCCCGGAAGCCGGCCGCGTTGATCCGGTAGGGGATGCGAGCACCGCCATTAATCGCTGCGAGCCGATGCTCGCGGTGGGCCCCGGGCACGAGCGCGTAGAGGGTTCGTTCATCGAGCTGGAACGGCGGGGTGTAGCGGGAAGACACGAGCATCCGCAGGCCGAGCTCGGCGACGCCGAGCGTGAGCGCGGTCGAGAGCACCGCGGCGAGCGCTCTGGCGTTCCAGGAGTGCGGCGCCAGGCAGCTTGCAGCAAGGAGCACCCCCACGCCGAGGAGCGCACCCTGGGTCCAGCCAAACCCGGTCGCGCCCCCGATCGAGGGATCGTCGGACGAGGCCCACGCAATCAGCCCGAGGGAGATCAGCAGCGAGACGGGCCGCACGAGGCGCGAGATCTGCGGACGGGCTCGATCGTTCACCGCCGGTGCTTCCGGTCCCATCCGAGATCCAGCCGCTCCTGCTTCCCGCCCGCCCGGGCGCCAGCGGGTCGCGGCACCAGGCGATCGGAGGCCGCGCTTCGCCCCAGGGGGCGACCGCCCATTCGCGGCTCAGGTCGTATACTCTAGGGCGACGGGCTCGCGGCATCGAGTCGCGGTCCGGCGTCCTGTGACCCGAGTCACCGGAGCGTCGGTCGAGCGGTCCGATGCCCATGATGGCCACGATGTTCATGATGTCCAGGCAGGCTGCCGCGGGGCGCGTGTCGCTGGAAGCCACCTCCGACCCCGTGGGGGCGCGAGGGGCTCGGCGTCGCGAGATCCAGCGGGCCCGCGCCGCCGAAAAGCGGAAAAGCGAGAGGGCGCGATGATTCTCGTTGCACCGAACATTGCACCCAAGACCGGGAGCCCTGGTTCCGTGGGACCGCGTTCGCTCGGCGTTCTCGGGGTGGCTCTCGGGCTGCTCGCGACGCTCGTCGCCGCCTCCGCCTCGGCGGCTCCCTCGATCCCGTCGATCCAGGTATCCATCGCGAGCGGCATTGCGCCGCTCTCGGTTCACTTCGACGCCACCGGGACGACGGATCCGGCGTTCCCGCGCCCCTTCCACTCGCTCGACTACGAGTGGAGCTTCGGCGATGCCGCGAGCGGGGCCTGGACGCACTCGGGTCGATCGAAGAACCAGGCGAGCGGAGCCATCGCCGGGCATCTCTACGCGAATCCCGGGACCTACCAGGTGATTCTCACCGTCACGAATCCGAACGGAGACGAGAGCACGGCCACCACCACCGTCACGGTGACCGACCCCTCCACGGTCTTCAGCGACGCCGCGACCTACTGCTATGCCGACCACAGCGATCACCCCGAGAATTGGAGCGGCTGCCCGAGGCCCTGCCCGAGCGCGAACTGCGTGAACGCCACGAACGTCAACACGGCATTGTCTGGCCGGCTGGATCCCGGCACCCGGCACTACTTCCGTCGAGGAGACACCTTCACGCAGTCGGACACCGTCTTCATCCCGGGTGGAGGCTCACCGGTGCTGATCTCTTCGTTCGGCACCGGAAGCAAGCCGGTCTTCTCGAGCAACTTCGGCATCGAGACCGATCAGGCGTTCGCGCCGTCCAGCGATTGGAGGGTGGGCGGCCTCACGCTCTCCGGTACGCGCGGAGTCCCCCTCGGCAACAACGGGGGCGGCCTCACCCGCTTGACCTACTGGGACATCGACGTCACCGGCTTTAACCAGTGTGCGGTGTTCAGCGGACAAGGTCACAGCCTGTTCGGTATCTACGACGTCAGCTGCACGGCCCTCACGCCCTCGGTTGCCTCGGGCATCTGGCTCGTCTTCGACCACTCCGCCAGAGCAAACTACCAGGGCATCCGGGTCGACGGAGCGGGGGCTACCAACGCGAACGGGGTCTTCCGCACCGTGGGAATGTCGAGATCCGTGGTCTCCAACAACTTCCTGCATGCGGCCGATACGCAGGGAGTCCTCTCGCTCCGCTCCTGCGGCGCCGGGACCCAGCCGGGATGTACCTCGGGGATGCCGAATCGTTTCATCATCGTCTCGGACAATCGTCTCGTCTCCAGCAATGCAGTCACCTTGCGTACGTGTACGGTGAACACCTGCGCCGACACGGGAAGCAACGGAAACGAGAGCGTGGACTTCGTCTGGGAGCGGAACTTCATCACGGTGGACGCTGCCCCGCCGCCCGCCCCGGGCATCGTCTTCGTCTGGTGGATCCAGGGAGGCGACCAGACCTTTCGGAACAACGTCGTCGACGTGACGGGAGCGCCGGCGGAGGGCGCGCTTCGCATCCTCATCGAGCAACGCGGTCCGACGAGCCCGGGCGGCGCGAACCGGAACAACCTTCATTTCCTGAACAATACGATCTTCTCGAACAGCGCCATTTCCGATCTCATCGCCTGCGGCATGACCGCTTCTAACGGCACGGGCCACCTCTGCCGGAACAATCTGATCTACGCGCCGTTGGCCGGGACGAAGACGAGCTCCGAGGACGCGGATTGGACCGCATCCGACAACCTGCGGGACGGCTCGGAGTACGCGGGCTTCCCCTTCGCGACGGGCTACGCCGGCCAGGGAGTCAGCAAGCTGGGCGATTTCCAGCTCTCCGCGGCGTCTCCGGCGGTCGACGCGGGGTTCAGCTTCGCGGGCCCGGGGCCGGCCACCGTGGCCAGGGACGCGTTCCTCGGCTGCCGTCCGGCCGGGGCCGGCTGGGACGTCGGAGCCGACGAGTACGGCGCGCTGGCCTGTGGCACGGAGGCGGCGGCGCCGTCCGCGCCCGTGCTCCTGCCCTGAGCACGGGGGATCAGGGCTCGCGGCCCTGCGCCGCGAGCATCAGGCGTTCGAGCTGCGCTCCCTGCACGCGAAGGTCGTGCCGCGCGCGCACGCGTTCTGCACCGGCGCGACCCATCTGCTCGAGCGAGCTCCCCGCCGCCTGAACCACCTGGCGCATCGCGGCGACCAGGGGACCCTCGGCCCCCGCCGGAACGAGCCAGCCGTTCACGCGATCCAGGACGAGCTCCGGAATGCCCGCGATCCAGGTGGCGATCACGGGGCGCCCGAGCGCGAGAGCCTCCATGATCACGATGGGGAGGCCCTCGGCGAAGCTCGGCAGGATCAGCGCTCTCGAGCGGAGCAGGGCGGTGCGCACCTCGCTGGCGTCCTTCCATCCGAGCAGGCGGACGGAAGCCTTTAGCCCGAGCGCGTCGATGCGGTCCTCGAGGATCCCCCGCAGCGGCCCGTCCCCGATGAGATCGAGCTCGCAGCGGACGCCCTCCTCCGCGAGTCGCGCCACGGCGTCCAGCAGGAGTAGCTGCCCCTTCTGCTCGCAGAGCCTGCCGATGCTGACGAAGCGCGGCTCGGCTGGAATCGGCGCGGCCACGGCGCCGAGGAAGGTCTCGTCGAGCCCGCAGCGCACGACGTGGATGCGCGGCCATGCCTGCGTCGGCGCCCAGATCATGCACTGGCTGCGTCCGAAGCTCGAGACGCACGCGGTGAAGGCAGCGAGCTCGATCTTGCGTCCGAGCGCCCAGCGCTCGGGAGCGTCGAACTCGACCGGGCCATGCACCGTCATGCTCCAGGGGATGCCCGCGATGCGCGCCGCGAGCATGGCGACGGTCGCCGAGTTCGTTCCGATGTGATCGTGCAGGTGCTCGATGCCCTTCGCCCGGATCCGACCTGCCAGGTAGGCGGCCTCGACCAGGTAGGCGAGATGCCAGATCACGGCCCGGAGTCCGGGCGGGCAGGTCTGCCAGGCGAGGCGCGCCGCGGCGAGCACGGGCCCCGGATGGAGCACGAGCTCCGAGACGAAGCGGCCGACGAGCCGGGAGGCGCGCTGCTGGAGGATGTAGTCCGTGGTGGCCTGCTCGCCGCGGACCGCGTCGCTCACCCCCTCCTCGCGTGCCGGGCCCCGGATCGAGAAGGTATGCACGACGTGGCCTCGCCGGCGCAGCTCGAGCACCTCGTTGCGGATGAAGGTGTCCGCCGCGCGCGCATAGAGACTCGTCAGGTATCCGATCACCATCGGATCACGTTTCCGGGGCCTCCCCCCGATCGCGGACCCCGCGGACGACGTGCCCGGTGGCGAGCGTGCGCTCGAGCGCCTCGGCGAAGCCGAAGCGCGGAGCCCACCCCAGCTCCCGTTGCGCGGCGGCAACGGAACACGTCACCGGTTTGAACTGCGTCTCGAAGCGCGCCGGGGCCAGGATGCCGGGTAGGCGAGGGCGCCCGCCGATCGGGCCGCGAAGCACCCGCTCGGTGATCCGGAGGCAGGCGAGCAGCGGCCGGTACGGAAGCGGCACGCGCAGCCAGGCGATGCCGGAGCGTCCGAGACACTCGCGCGCGTAGCGCCACGCGCTGATCTCGAAGGGATCGACGACGTTGATCACGCGCAGCACGGCTCCCGGGCGCAGGGCGGCGCGCACGAAGGCCTCGGCGCAGTTCTCCACGTAGCTGATCCGGAGCCGGCGGCGCGGACCCACCACGAAGACCAAGGGGCCCACGCGGCGGCCGACGTCGCCGCCGTCGAGCCGGCCCGCGCCCCACAGGCTGCTGGGACGCAGGATGCTGAGCTCCCAGCCCCCCCCGCTCCCGGCGAAGCGCAGCGCGACCTCTTCCTGGCGGAGCTTCGCGATCGCGTAGGAGTCCGGTCCGGCGGCGTCGAGGGCCCGCAGGGGAGAGGCTTCGGTGAGAGGGTCCGCGACCCTCTCCCAGTCGTAGACGGCGAGACTGCTCGCCAGGACGACTCGCCGCGTCGACGAGCGCGCCATCGCTCCGAGCAGCCGCTCGGTTCCGTCCACGGCTACCGCGATGCGCTCGCGGTCGTCTCCGAGCACCCTGGCCGCGAGGTGTACCAGCACGTCGACGCCCTCGAAGGCGGCGTCCAGCGGCTCCGTTTCCAGCAGATCGACGTGCAGGATCTCCGCCCGGTCGGCCCAGGGCAGATCCTGCACGACGCCCCTCGGTCCCACCAGCGCGCGCACGTGGTGGCCCGCCTCCAGCAACCCCGCCACGACGTGGCGACCCAGGAACCCGTTGGCGCCGGTCACGAGGGCACGCATCCGTGGGCTCGCCGCAGGGCCTTCAGAGAGCCCAGGGCATGGGCTCGATCGGGTCGAAGCGAGAGGCGATCTCGCGGCTGTCTCCCTTCTCCGTCGCATGGTGGATCGCCAGCACCACCTCGTTCACGTGCAGGCAGAATCGCTCGGAGAGCCGCGACGGGCGCCCTTCTCGAATGGCACCCGCCAGCTCCTCGACGCCGCGCAGGTAGTCCATCTGGGAGGGCCCGCGCCGCGGGATGCGCGGATTGGATCGGCCTTCGAGGGAGATCCGGCGCGCCCAGGGGGAGAGCAGGGTCCGGCGTCGGATCGTGACCCAGCGCTGGAGCAGTACCGGGGACCGATAGTGCCAGGTGTCGGGCACGCGCAGGACGCCTTCGTCGCCGATGATCCGCAAGCTGTGATCCTGGGGAGCGAGGATGCTGCAGGTGAGCCGGGCGACGACCCCTGAGGCGAACTGGATGCACGCGACCGAGAAGTCGGGTGCGCTGGCTGCGAGAGCTTCGCCGGCTCCCTTCTCGGGGACCTGGACCGACGCGAAGGCCGAGACCCTGCTCGCGGGGCCGAAGAACGCGGCCAGCCAGCTGACCTGGTAGGCGGCGTGCTCGAGCGTGCAGCCGGTCTCGAACTCGCTCCGCCACGGCCAGGGCGTTCCGGACTCGCTCACCCAGCGGTCGTAGCGCATCCGGTGGAGCAGGCCGTCGTCCATCTCGGCGTAGACGGCGCGCACCCGGCCGACGCGATCGGCCCGGAGCGCCTTCCAGACCGTCTGGGCCGTCTCACCGAGCAGGCTACAGGGGGCGCATGCGATGCGCAGGTCGAGTCTCTCGGCGAGCTCGACCAGCTCGCGGGCCCGGGCGAGCTCGAGCGCGAGAGGCTTCTCCGAGTAGACGTGCTTGCCCGCTTCGAGGCTCGCCCGGGAGATCTCGAAGTGGGCGCCCGGACTCGCCAGATTCAGGACGATGGAGACCCTGGGGTCCCGCAGCACCTCGTCGAGCGCGGGGTAGACGGGTAGCGAATGGTGGGAGGCGAAGCGGCGGGCGCGCTCGGGATCCCGGTCGAAGACTCCCGCGACCGCGAGCTCGGGGTGGAGGGGCAGCGTCCGCGCGTAGTGGTCCGCGACGAAGCCGCAGCCCACGAAGACAATCCGCATCGATCCGCCCCGCGCGAGTGAGGACCACGATCCGCGCGGAGCCACGCGGCGGCTCCGCCTCGACGGCCTATTATATCGGTCTCGGCGGCACCGGGTGGACCGGCGCATGCCATCGTCCCTCGCGTCGCGAGGCTTCCCCACTCGGACGGACGCTCGCGGCATTCGGCGGGAGTTCGCGCGCGGAGTTGCCGATGGAGACCGCGTCCCACGGGTCGGAGCGGGCCCGCCGGCTGGGCCGAGCCTCGCTCCTCGTGCTCCTCGTCGTGGGCTCGCTGGCGCTGGTCTTCGGGCTGGGAGAGGGCGCGCTGCGCCTCGCCTACGGCGGCGCATCGCCCTACTTCGTCTCGCGAATCGTGCAGCACGACGCGCGGCTCGGTTGGGCGCTGGTGCCCGGGGACTATGAGTTCTTCAATGCGGCGTCGTTCACCCACGTCCGCGCCTCGATCAACGAGCTCGGGATCCGCAACGCCGCGCTTCCGGCCAGGGTGGCGCCACCCCGGCGGCGGTTTGCGGTGGTCGGGGACTCCTTCGTGTTCTCGGAAGGCTTGACCGAGGGAGAGCGCTTCACGGACGCGCTCCAGCAGCTCGTCGGCCCGGACTGCGAGGTCGTGAACGCAGGCGTTCCCGGCTACGGCACCGGTCAGGAGGCCCTGCTCGTCGAGGATCTGCGGGCGCGGGGGGTCGACCTGGGGCAGACCCTCGTCCTCGTGTTCTTCACGAACGACGTCAGCGACAACGCTGGCCTCGCCTACGAGTCGCTCGAGCGCGATCCGCGCAAGCCCGTGTTCGAGGTCCGGGGCGACGAGCTGGTCCACGGTCCGACGGAGCCCTGGCCGGTCGTACCGACCGAGGCCATCGCTGCCCACCTGGGCCGTCGATCGCTGTTCCTGGCGCTGCTGCGTCAGCGCGTCGAGGTCCTCGCCGCGAGCAACCCCTGGATCGTGCCCGCCCTCGCCCGGGCGGATGCGCGCGTTCCGCTTCCGCGGCCGCCCGGGGTGATCCTGGGCTGGTATGCCCCGGGGTGGGAGGAGCGATGGCAGCGGACGCGCGCGATCCTGCGCTACTTCGCACGCGTCGTTCGGTCCGACGGAACCCGGCTCCTGATCGCCTTCATGCCCTCGCCCTTCCAGACGGAGAAGGTCTTCGAGGAGGTTCTGCGCTCGCACGCGGACGAGCCGTTGTATGGCGCCTTTCTGGCGGACGTCGACCGCCCGCAGCGCGCGCTGTTCGAGCTGTGCGCGGAAGACGACCTCGCTTGCATCGATCTGACCCCAGCCCTGCGCGCGCCACGGGATCGGCCCGCCTTCTTCCTGCACGAGGGGCACCTCAACGCCTTTGGATCGTCGCTGGTGGCGAGGGCCCTCTACGCTGGACTGCACGGGGGCTGTTGAGGGTATGACGCTGGCCCGAGCTTGTCGGCGGCTCGACGCGTAGGAGCGCGAGATGGAGTTCCGAGCGGGGGCCAATCTCTTCGCCTACCTGGTGCTGGTGGCCTTCGTGCCGCTGACGGTCATGACCTTCGGTCGGCTCGGGCCCGCCACGGCGGCCGCGGCGATGGCCCTCGCCGGCTGTCTGTTCCTTCCGGAGCTGGCGGCCTTCGATCTCGAGCTGATGCCCCCCATCGGAAAGGAGGCGATCACCTATCTGGCGATCCTGGTCGGCGCCGTGCTTCACCAATCACGCCGTCTGGGGCGCGCGCGACCGGGGCGCGGTCCCGAGGCGATCCTGCTGCTGATCGCCGTCGCGAACGTCGGTACGGCGTGGATCAATCTGGGCCCCGTCAGCGACGGAACCGCGCTGATCCCCGGCCTCAGCGCCTACTCCGTCGTCTCGATCACCGTCGGCGACGTCCTGCGCTATGGGCTGCCCTTCTTCCTGGGCAGAGCGCTCTTTACGACCGAGCGGGATCTCCGGGTCCTCTTGACCGTGATCGCCGGGGCGGGCCTCGTCTACGCGCTCTTCATCCTCGCCGAGATCGGCCTGAGCGCCGTATTTCGGGTGTTCCAGTTCGGGCAACGGGTCTACGGGACCTTCACCGCCATACCCGAGTGGCGCTACGGGGGCATCCGGCCCGTCGTGTTCATGATGCATCCCCTCGCCGTGTCCATCTTCATGGCCACGAGCGCTATCGCGGCCGCCGGCATCGCGAAGGCGCGGTTTCGCGTGTTCCGGCTCTCCGCGGGTGCTTCGTGCGGCTTCCTGCTCTTCGTACTGGTGCTGTGCAGGAACGTCGCTTCCGTGGTCTTCGCCGTCTCGATCACGTTTCTGATCACCCTGCTGCGGCCCAGGGCCATCGCCGCGGTCGCCCTCGGGCTCGCGGCTCTGGTGGTGACCTATCCAGCGCTACGGACGAGCGACCTCTTTCCGCACCGCGAACTGCTGGAGCTGGCGGAGGGTTTCGATCCGGAGCGGGCCCGCTCCCTGGCAGGCCGCTTCGACGAGGAGGACGAGGTCCTCGGGAAGGCGCGCGACCACCTCTGGCTGGGATGGGGTGAGTTCACGAGGATCCGGGCCCACCAGGAGGGGCTCGACGGATTCTGGATCATCGTCGTCGGCATCCAGGGCATCGTGGGCCTCGAGCTGCGCTTCGCGTTGATCCTCCTCCCCATCGTGGTCGGCTGGCGGATGCTTCCGCGCGTTGCGTCGGCCCGGGACCGCACGCTGCTGGCCACCCTGATGGCGATCGTGGCCATCCGCGCGGTCGATCTCCTACCGAATGGGTGGTGGACGAACCTGACGGTCTTCCTCGCGGGGGCCCTCTTCAACCTCGCTCGGTCCGTCGGCCGCGCCCGACGCCGCGGTCCTCAGGAGCCGGCTTCGAGCAACCGGCGCAATGCGCCGCGATCGACCTTGCCGTTCGCATTCAGCGGTAGCTCGGAGACGAAGCGGATCTCGCGCGGCAGCATGTAGCCCGGCAGGCGCTCCCGGAGGCGCTTCTGGATCGCCGCGACGTCTCCCGTCTCGCCACCGAGAAAGGCCGTGATGGCGTCGGCTCCGCTCGCGGTCACGGGCCAGCCGAGCGCGATCGCCACCTCCACGCCGGCGGCCTCGCGAAGGGCGGCCTCGACCTCCCCGAGCTCGACCCGATAGCCCTGGATCTTGACCTGATGGTCCGCCCGGCCGAGGTACACGAGCGGAAACCGCGGCGCGGGACGGCGCACGCGGTCGCCGGTGCGGTAGAAGATCTCGCTTCGCCCCGGCGGCGTCACGAAGGCGGCCGCAGTCCGCTCGGGATCCTTCCAGTAGCCGAGCGAGAGCTGCGGTCCGGTCATGAGCAGCTCGCCCGCTTCGCCGGGTGAAAGCTCCCGGAGCGACTCGTCGACCACGAGCGCGCTCATCTGGGGGTACGGTTCTCCGATCGGCGCGAGGCCCTGCTCGCAGTGCCCGAGCGAGCGCTGGCCGTCCCAGCGGTAGGCGGTGCAGGCGATCGTGAGCTCGGTGGGTCCGTAGAGGTTCTCGACGATCGAGTGGGGGGCCGCGAGCGCCCAGCTCTCCGCGAGCGCGACTGGAAGCGCCTCGCCGCAGAAGAGGCTGAGTCGGAGCCGCGGGAAGGTCCCCGGCCCGAGCTTCCTGAGTCGGCTCAGCAGGACGCCGGTGGACGGCACCGAGAACCAGACGCTGAGCCTCGCCTCGTTGACATAGGAGGCGGGCACGAGCTTGTCCTTCGCCGCGGGGCAGCAGACGCAGGCACCTCGTTCCCACGCGACGAACATGTCGAAGGCCGAGAGGTCGAAGGTGAGATCGAAGAGCTGCGAAAAGCGATCGTCCTCGGTCACCGAGTAGCGGTCGACCATCGCGTCGACGAAGTGGAGCACGTTGCGCTGGGCGACCATCACTCCCTTGGGAATCCCCGTACTGCCCGAGGTGAAGAGCAGGTACGCGAGCGAATCCGCGCCGACGGGAGCGGGGATCCAGGCGTCGGCGCCCTCGAGAGCGCCCGCGTCGATCACCGTGTGCCGCGGCCAGCGCGTGACGACGCGCCGCGCCTCGCAGGCATCGGGGAGCAGCAGGACGAGGGGCCGATCGATGCCGGTGAGCAGCTCTTCGAGACCGTCCGCAGCGGCCGCGTCGACGATCACGCTTCGGCAGCCCGCGCGCTCGAGCATCCGGCGCGTGCGCTCGGCGGGAAAGCCCGGGTTCAGCGGGACGTAGCCGTGTCCCCGGAACAGGGAGGCGAGCACGCCGGCGAAGGCGGTGGCGGAGCGGTGGGCGAAGACCGCCGTCAGCGGGGGATCTCCGCTCGTGTCGTAGCGGTCGAGCGTCGCCGCCAGGGACGCGGCCCGCCGCATCAGCTCGAGGTAGGTCCAGGTGCGGCCGTCCACCTCGAGAGCGGGGCGTCCTGGGAACCGCTCCGCGGAGCGCAGGAAACCCGAGCGCAGCGTTCGGACCTGCCCCTCCATCTCGAATCCGCTAGCCGGCGCCCGGGCCGAAGAAGGTCGAGCAGAGGGTGTCGATGCTCGTGAGCGCTTCGGGCTCGATGCTGTCGACGTCCACCTCGGAGCCGCGCAGGCTCTCGATGAAGAGGATCAGCTCCACGACGTCGAGGGAAGACAGCAGGCCTGCGCCGAGGATCGGAGTATCGTCGCAGAACTGCACCGCACCCGCCTTCGAGCGCTGGAGGATCCATTGCCGAAGATCGGCCCGGATTTCGCTCTCGGAGCTCAGAGCGTCGGGGCCTCCAGCAGGATTCCGGTCTCGAGCAGGTAGTCGACGAGCTTCTGGGAGACCCGAACTCGGTGCGCGCGGCAGCAGTCCGAGGCGAGCGCGGCCTGCCGGGCCTCGTAGGCGTCCGGCACGCCGGCATCCCGGTACATCGACGGATTGTAGAAGTCGGCCCAGGACGAGCGCAGGTAGTTGCCGAGCCAGCTGCGCACGCCCTCGAGGGTTGCCGCGGTCCAGCGGGGAGAATGCTCGTCGAAGAGCTCCTTCAGCAGGCGCTTGCCGAAGACGATGTGGCGGGCCTCGTCCCGGTGGTGGAGCTTGTTGATCTCGCGGACGAGCGGATGCACGCCCTCGCCGCGGGCGATCGCCACGTTGTAGTAGTCCCCGAGCTCTTCGACGATCAGGACCTTGATGAAGAAGGTGACGTCCTCCTCCCCCTTCGCGTAGTCCTTGGGGAGGGAGAGCTTCTTCTGCGCGTACACCTTGCCGGCGTAGCGGTTGCAGAACTCCCCAAACATCACCATGTGCTTGTTCTCTTCGTCGAGGAAATGGTGGATGTATCGGGTGATCGGGGTGTTCTGCCGGGCGTACATCTGGTTGCACAGACCCTGCACCAGGGGGCGTTCGCCGTGGAGCGTCAGGCTGAAGAAGTTCACGAGCTCGTAGAAGCTAAGGCGCTTCCGGCCCTCCTCGTCGAGCCGCTCCCAGCTCTCCGTGCCGAAGAGGGAGACGAGCTCCGGCGGCATGGACCAGCGGCTCGGTTCGAGCCGCTCGGGCCAGTCGATGGCGTCATAGACGTTCCACAGCTTCGCCACCGAAGCGCGACTGAGCCGCACCGCGAGCTCGCTGGCGGATTCCAGGCCTTGCGACGCAGGCCCGGCTTCGGTCGCCGTGGGGAACGTTGCGTGGCTCACGGCCGTGGACCCTCGTTCGTTCGAAAGCGCCGCCGCGGCGGGCCCTTGGGCTGCTCGGTTGCGCGCCCGTTGCGCCCCGCGGTCGCGCCCGCACGCGAGCCGATCGAGTCCGCAGCCCGACCGAGGCGCCAGTATATCCGATGCCCGCGCACGAGGGAACCCGCGGGTCGGTGCGTCAGGCGGTTGACCCCACGGTGTCGCCCTTCGTAGACTGATGAGCCCCGTCGAGCGCCCGAGAGGTCTCGACGCCGCCGAGGACGATGCGTGGACGCTTTGCGCGAGAGGAGCGAGGATCTGGGCGTCCTCGGCGTTTCCGTCGCGAACCTCTCGATGGACGAGGCTCTGGGCTGGCTCGAGGGCCTCCTCGCGCGTCCCGCGGATCGATCTCGCAGTGTGTTCTTCGTGAACGCGCACACCCTCAACCTGGCGGTGCGGGATCCCGCCTACCTGCGCGTCCTGGTCACGGCCGACCGCGTCTTCGGCGACGGCACGGGTGTGCGTTGGGCCGCGCGCCTCCTGCACGGCGTTCGGCTCGCGGACAACGTGAACGGGACCGATCTGGTGCCGAGGCTCCTGACACACCCGGTGACGCCCGGCCGGCGCCTCTACCTGCTGGGCGCATCGCCGCAAGCCAGCGAACGAGCGGCGGATCACGTGCGCGGAGCCTTCCCCTCCTGGACACTCGTGGGCCACCACCACGGCTACGTCGGGGAGGCGGAGAGTGCCGCCCTGATCGACGCGATCAACCTCGCGCATCCCGATCTGCTACTGGTGGGCATGGGCAATCCGAAGCAGGAGCGGTGGATTCACCTCCACCAGCCGCAGCTCAAGGTACCCGTGTGCATCGCCGTCGGCGGGCTCTTCGATTACTGGGCGGGCGATCTCGTGCGTGCGCCCACCTGGATCAGGCGCATCGGCTTCGAGTGGCTGCACCTCATGCTGCGACAGCCGCGCAAGGTTCCCCGCTACCTGCTCGGTAACCCCGCTTTCCTGTGCCGGGTCAGCTACCGCCGGCTCCTCCACGGCACCTCGCGCCATCGTGAGTCCCTCGGTTAGCTCCGGACGCTGGGCCGTCAAGAAGGCCGCGCGGGGTGCCGTCGCCTTCGCATCGTGGGCGTCTGGGGCGCTGTGGATGCGGAGCGCGCTGGCTCCCGGGCCACGCGTTCGCGCGATCACCTATCATCGCTTCGGGGGGCGCCGGGGCGATCCCTTCAGCGTGAATCCGCGCGACTTCGAGATGCAGATGCGTTGGCTGGCGCGACGCGGGAGCCTCGTCTCCCTGGAAGACGTAGCGGAGTTCGTGGCGGGGCGGAGGAGCCTCCGTGAAGACTCGGTGCTCGTGACGATCGACGACGGCTGCCGCAGCCTGTACACGGACGCCCTGCCGGTGCTCCGCGAGTACGCGGTTCCGGCGGTCGCGTTCGTGACGGCCGGTCTGGTCGGTCGGCCGGCGAGCGAGGGGGACTCTCCCGAGCCCTTTCTCGGCTGGGACGAGCTCGCCGCCCTGCGCGAGGCGGGAGTCGAGATCGGCTCCCACGCCCTCTCGCATCGATCGCTCGGTCGCATGGCGGCCGACGAGGTACGCGAGCAGGCCCAGGGCTCGCGCGAGATCCTCGAGCGCCGGCTCGGAGCGTCCGTCTCGTCCTTCGCGTTTCCCTTCGGTACGCGCGCGGACTTCGGCCCGCAGAGCGAGCGCGTCCTCGCCGAGTGCGGCTACCGCTGCGCCTTCCACTCGATGCACGGCACGATCCGGGCGGGCATGGATCCGATCCGCCTGCCGCGCATCAAGATCGAGGGCGGGGAGGGGCAGCGGATGTTCGAGCTGTCCTGTCGGGGGGCGATGGACGCGTGGTGGGGCGTCGACTTCGCGCTCTGGCGCACCCAGCAGTCCGGTAGGCCCGGTCGCGCGGCCTAGTGCCTGCTTCTTCCGTGACGCCGCGCCGCGCACCCGCCGAGCTGGGGCCGAGGACCCGCCTCGTGGTGATCACGCCCGCGAGGGACGAAGCGGCGACCATCGAGGGCACGATCCGTTCGATGCTCGCGCAGACGGTCCGGCCGCGGCGTTGGGTCATCGTCGACGATGGCTCGAGCGATCGTACGCCGGCGATCGTTCGCGAGTTCCTGCCCGATCACGCTTGGATCGAGCTCGTCCTGCGACCCGACCGCGGACATCGGGCGCTCGGAGGCGGCGTGGTCGACGCCTTCAACGCCGGTCTCTCGCGCGTGTCGCCGGAGGATTTCGACTTCATCGTGAAGCTCGACGCGGACCTGTCCTTCGGGCCCGACTACTTCGAGAGCCTGCTGCGGCACTTCGCCTCCGATCCCCGCCTCGGAATGGCGAGCGGAAAGACCTTCCTGCTCGAGGGCGGCCGCAAGCGGCTCGAGTGGTGTCACGACGATCACGTCCGCGGTCCCGCCAAGATGTACTCGCGCGAGTGCTTCACCGCGATCGGTGGACTGAAGCCCGTGCGAGGCTGGGACATGATCGACGAGACGACGGCGCAGATGCGCGGCTACACCACCCGGAGCTTCCTCGATCTCGAGCTCATCCACCACCGCCCGATCGATGCGCGGCAGAAGAAGGTCCTGCGCAGCCGCTTCGAGATGGGTCGGCTGTATCGCCACCTCGGCTACCACTGGCTCTATCACCTGGTCCGCTGCCTGCGCAGCGCGGTCCAGGACTATCCGCGGCTCGTCGGGGGAATCTGCCTGTGGGCCGGCTACGTCGACGCGATGCTCGCCCGCGAGCCCCTCTACGACTCGGCCTACGTCGAGTGGGTCCGGCGCCGCCAGCTCGAGCGCTTTCGCTTCCGGCACTTCAGGAGCTACCTGCGGGCCGTGTTCCGCCGATCTCCGGCCTGACCAGCCGGCGGGCGAGGAAGTTGTGTCGCACGAAGTCCCGCAGCAGGTGGGGCGGGTCGGAATCTGGTAGACCCCGGAGGCGCCGCCTGACCTGCCCCGCCGCGAAGCCGGCGACCCACACGACGTTGGCGAGCCAGAGGTAGAGGAGCCCGTGGTGCTTGCGCAGGTAGCGCCGCCGCGACTCGAACCAGTATCCGGCCCGCGGTCGGCTCGGATCCTGGATTCCCGTGGAGGCGCTGCCAACGTGGGCGACTCGGCTCTCCGGCACGTACCAGGTCGGGAAGCCCGCGTTGCGGGCGCGCAGGCAGAAGTCCGTCTCCTCGTAGTACAGGAAGAACTCCTCGTCGAAGAGCCCGATCGAGTCGAGGACGGACCGGCGGATCATCATGCTTGCCCCAGCGAGCCAGTCGACGCGCTGGGGCTGACCGGGCATCGGCATCGCCACCGCGAAGCGGCGCAGCAGGGGCGTCAGCGGCCAGAGGGGCACGCGCGCGATGAACTCGCCCACGATGGTGGGGAAGCGGAAGGCCGTGTCGTGCGGGACCCCGTCGAGGCCATGGATGTGGCTGCCGCAGATCCCGACCTCGGGGTTGCGCTCGAGGAACGCGAGCAGCACCTCGACCGCGCCGGGCGCGGCGAAGGCGTCGGAGTTCAGCAGGTAGACGCAGTCCGGCGAAGCGTCCCCGGCGAGGGCTGGCCGGAGGGCAAAGTTGATGCCGCCCGCGAAGCCGAGGTTGTGGTCGGAGGGGACGACCGCGACCCGGTCGCCCCAGCCCTCCCTTGCTACGGCCTCGCGGAGGGCCTCGAGCGAGCCGTCGCCCGAGCCGTTCTCCACCACCACGGCTCTGGCAGCGGGAATCCCGCGCAGCTCGGGAACGAGGTGGCGCAGCGCCTCGATCGTCATCTCAGCAGTCCGGTAGTTGATGACCACCGCGAGCAGCTTCATCCGGGTGCCACCTTCCGCGCAGGGCAGGCCTTGGTCAGGCCGGGAGCTCTCGCAAACCCGGACGCGGGGCGTTCACGAGCACGGCCATGTTGCCCGGAGGGTGGCGGTTCTCGTACATGAGCTGGTGGGCCGCGCCGACCTCGGCGAAGGGGAAGACCTCGGAGAGGCAGGGGTCGATGCGGCCCTGGGCGACCAGGCGGTTCAGTGCGGCGCACTGCTGGCGGTTCGCGTAGTGGGAGCCCTGGAGCCGCTTCTGGCGCATCCAGAGCAGCCGGAGGTCGAGATCGGCGTTGTAGCCGGAGGTCCCGCCGCAGATCACCACCATGCCGGCGTTGTCGCACACGAAGAGCGAGGTCGGGAGCGTGTCCTCGCCAGAGTGCTCGAACACGATCGACGGGTTGCGCCGCTCGCCGAGGACCTCCCAGATCCTGCGGCCGAAGGCGCGCGCTCCGAGCGACCAGCGCGCGAAGGCGTCCGCGTCGTCGACGTCCGGGAGCCGGCCCCAGTGGTCGAACTCGCGGCGGTCGATCGTGCCGACGGCGCCGAGCCGCAGGCAGTGGGCCGCCTTCGAAGCGTCGGAGATCACGGCCACGGGGAGGCCGCCGTAGGCGCGCGCGATCTGGATCGCCATCGATCCGAGTCCGCCCGCCCCTCCCCACACGAGCACCGGATCTCCGGGGCGCACCACGTTCGGCGGCCAGCCGAGCAGCTGCCGATAGGCGGTGGCCCCCGTCAGCATGAAGCAGGCCGCCTGCTCCCAGCTGAGCTGCGGCGGCTTCGGCAGGCACTGGAACTCCTCGACGCTGGTGAACTGCGCGAAGGACCCGAAGTTGTCCTCGTAGCCCCAGACGCTGACGGAGCTCGAGGTCATCGGGTCCGCTCCCATGCGGATATCGAAGGCGCGCTCGTCCCAGCGGCACGAGGTGAGGACCACGGGGTCGCCCGGGCGCACGCTGCGCACGCGCTCCCCCACCGCCCAGACGAGGCCCGAGGCGTCGGAGCCCCCGATGTGGAAGTCCTCGGGCTCCCCGCGCTTCTGGCGCATCGCGATCACGTCGACCGGGCGCCCGAGCGCCGCCCAGACGTTGTTGTAGTTGATGCCGGCCGCCATCACGTACACGAGCACCTGGTCGGGGCCCATCGGGGGGAGCGCGACATCCTCGATCTCGAAGGCTTCCCTGGGTGGCCCGTAGCGTTGGCTGCGGATCGTGGCGGCGAGCATGCGGTGCGGCACGACGCCGGTGGGCGGGAGCTCCCCGAGTGCGACGAGCTGCGGCGCGCTCATCGCATCCCAGCGGGCCGGAGCGCGCGCTCCGGCACGGGAAGGGCGACGCCGGTGAAGATCCAACGCCCCCGGAAGGCATAGCGGCCCGAGCAGCCCGTCCAGCCCGACCCGTCCGACCCGCCCGACCGGATGCGATCGTCGTCGGCCGCGTCGCGCCATTTCGCGGCGAAGCGGCCGCTTCCCCGCTCGAGGGAGACCTCCACGTCGTGGAAGCCGAGCTCCGGGCCTCCCGCGGAGCGGACGCACTTGTAGCTGGCTTCCTTGGCGCTGAAGAAGAGCCGGGCGAGCCGGCCGCGGTCGACTCCCGAGGCGGCGTCGAGCGCGCCGAGCTCGCGCGACGTACACACGGTCGGCCACAGCTCCGCCTCGAGCGGATCGGCCGGCTCGACGTCGACCCCGAGCGCGAGGACGCTCTCCCGGCGCGCCACCACCACCACGCACAGGTCGGCGCAGTGCGAGATTGAGCCCGCGATTCCGCGGGGCCACAGCGGCGCCCGGTCGGGTCCGCGCAGCAGAGGGAAGTCTCCGATGCCGAGCTCCTCGAGCAGGCGCCGCGCGCAGAGGCGCCCGGTGGCGAACTCGCGCCGCCGCGCTTCTCCGGCGCGCGCCACCAGCGCGCGCTCCGCCGGCAGGAGATCGCCCTCGCCGGCGAGCGGCCTCGCCGAAAGCGACAGGACCTCGGGGCCGAAGAGATCGCCCACCCAGGGGTCGCGCGGCGGGGCCGCCGGGACGAACGCCGTCAGCATCGCTCTGCCTGCGCGGGCTTCCCGGGCTGCGCGTCCTCGAGGCAGGCCCGCAGCTTCTGGGCCAGCACCCGGACGTTCGGCTCGAGCACCATGCTGTCGTGGTCGCCCGGCACCACGTGCACGTCGATCCCGCTCGTGACGAAGGGCTTCCAGTGGTTGTGCGAGTCGACGATCACGCGCTCCGAGCTCGCCATGCGGCCGTTCGGCAGCGGGTGCGCGGTATCGAGCGGGGGTCGGAAGAGGACGAGCTTTCCGGGGTAGACGGGCACCCGGTAGTGGTCGAGCGCTTCGCGGAAGGCGGCCTCGATCTGCTCGGAGCGGAACTCCGCGGGGCTCTGCTCGCGGACCGGGGGGCGCACGAGCCGCAAGAGCCGCTCGAGCTCCCAGCGCAGGCGCCTGCGCGCCCAGCGCCCGACGTAGCCGAGGCCCTGGCGCCGCAGGCGCTGCGCCTGGATCACGAGACGGTCGCGCCGCGTGAGCTCCGGCAGCTTTCCCGGGATGCTGTCGAGCATCACGAGCAGGCCGATCTCCTCGCCCTGCGCGAGGAGCTGGGTCGCCATCTCGAGGGCCGTGATCCCGCCGCCCGAGAATCCGCCGATCAGGTAGGGCCCCTCCGGCTGGACCCCGCGGATCTCGCGCAGGTAGTCCTCGGCCATCGCCTCGAAGCGCCGGTGCGGCTCGTCGTCGCCGTACAAGCCCTTGGCCTGGATCGCGTAGACGGGCTGGTCCTCCCCGAGGTGCGCCGCGAGGTGCCGCAGGTTCAGGACGTTGCCGAACATGCCGGACACGATGAAGAAGGGGAGCTTGTGCATCGTCGCGCCGCCGTTCATCGGCACGAGGAAACGGTGCACCGGCTCGCGCCGCCGAAGCGGGGCGCCCTCGGCCTGCGCTCCCTCGCCGAGCTCCGCGCGCAGGAGCTCCGCGCACTTCGCGATGGTCGGCGCCTCGAAGAGCACGGAGAGCGGGAACTCGACGTCGTATTGCTTCTTGATCCGGGCGAAGAGGCGCACGGCGATCAGCGAGTGACCGCCGAGCTCGAAGAAGTCGTCGTGGATCCCGACCCGGTCGACGCCCAGCAGATCCTGCCAGTAGCCGACGAGCGTCTGCTCGAGCTCGTCGCTGGGAGCCGCGTAGTCGCTCTGGAGATCCGGCCGGGAGAAACGGACGCCGGCGTCGTCCTTGCGGCCGGCGCTCGCGGCGTCGATGCGCTCGCGGAGCCGCGCGAGATCGACCGACGTGACGAGGACCCGCGGCGGGGTGGCGCCCGCGAGGATGCGCTCGAGCGCCGCCATTCCCTCCTCCACCCGGAACCCCGCATCGAAGGCCTCGAGGAAGACGCGCTCGGCCGCCGAGGTCGCCACGCGACCCTCGGCAGCGCTCGCGTGAGCCGCGCCCGACTGCGCGGAGGCGGCGAAGCGCGTCGGGTCCGTGATCCGGCGCAGCGTGAACCCGTCGATCTCGACGAGGACCTCGCCCGACTCGTCGACCACCGTGACGTCGAAACGCGCGATCTCGCCTCCGGCCGTGTCGCCCGCGGCCACGCGCAGGTGGCTCCACACCCGTTGCGGGAGCCGTCCCCAAACGCGGACGCGCTCGTAGGCCAGCGGCACGTAGAGGCTCCTGATCGGGTCGTACCCTTCGATGAGCCGCAGCGCACAGCCCGTCGCGACGTCGAGCAGGGCCGGGTGCAGCGCGGTGGACGCGAGGTCGCCCGCGAAGGCTTCCGGTAGCTCGAGACGAGCGAGTGCCTCGCGCGCGCCGAAGCCGATGCGGCGCAACGATGCCCAGCGCGGACCGAAGGCCACGTGCGGGGCCTGCGCGGCCGGCAGCGCTCGCCCCCGCCCATCCTCGATCTCGCGCGCGCAGGCCTGCGCGACCGCGCCCGGGTCGAGCCGCCGGGGGGCGGGCGCATCGAGGGCGGCGAGCGTTCCCCGGGCGTGCACCTCGAAGCCGGAAGCTCCCGAGTCGCGGCGGCTGCGCACCTCGAACCCGAAGCCCGCAGCCTCGCGCAGGAGCTCCACCTCGACCTCGCGCGTCTCCGCATCGCCCACCTCGAGCGGGGAGAGCAGGGTGAGCCCGCGCAGCTCGAGCGTCGTCTCTCCGCTGGCGTCGAGCCAGGCCGCGCGCGCGAGCTCGAGGGTGGCGACGCCCGGGAGGAGCGCCGTGCCGGACCTGGTCCGATGCTCCTCGAGCACCCAGCGCTCGTCGGTCCGGTAGTGGGCCGAGTAGACCCAGCGCGCCGGCCCGGCGGCCGTGCACTCGTCGAGCAGCGGGTGTGCGACGATCCGGTGGAGGCCCGTCTCCGGCGCCCGCTCGCCCCGCAGCTGGCCGGAGAGCTCCGTCGCGAGGCCGATCTCCTTCCACACGCCCCAGTCGATCGAGACGACCCTCGGGCCCGGGCGGCCGGATCGGCTCTCCGCGAAGGCGTCGAGGAAGCAGTTCGCGGCGGTGTAGTCGACCTGTCCCGCCGGGCCGAGGACGGCGCTCGTCGAGGAGAAGACCGCGAGGAAGTCGAGCGGCTCGTCGCGCAGCAGCTCGTCGAGGACGAGGGTTCCGGCCACCTTGGGCGTGAAGACGCGCTCCACCGCTTCCGGCGTCTTCATTTGGATCACGCCGTCTTCGATCACGCCGGCCGCGTGGAAGACGCCGTGCAGCGCGCCGAAGCGCTGCCGAGCCTCGGCCAACACCTCGCCCATGCGCTCGACGTTCGCCACGTCCGCCGCGGCGACCAGCACCTCGGCACCGAGCTCCTCGAGGCGGCGGACGGCCCGAATGCGTCGACTCGTTGCGTCGCGCTCGGTGTGCGTCTCGAGCCACCGCCCCCATTGCTCGAGCGGGGGAAGACCCGTGCGACCCAGCAGCACCAGTCGGGCCCCTACGCGGCGCGCAAGGTGCTGGGCCACGGCGAGACCGATCCCGCCGAGCCCGCCGGTCACGAGGTAGACGCCGCGCTCGCGCAGCGGCGTCGCATGGGCCGCGTCCGGCTCGGGGAGGGCCCGCTCGAAGCCCTGCTCGAAGCGCAGGGCTCCCCGATGGGCCACGCTGGCGTTCGTCGGCGGCGCCGTGAGGTCGGCCACCAACCGGTCGGCGAGTGCCGCCAGCGGACCCTGCTTGGCGAGGCGGTAACGCCGGAGCTCGGGCAGCGTGACGTCGATGCTCTGGCAGCGGACCCCTTCGAACTCTCGCGGGATCACCCGGACGGGACCGAGCAAGGTCGCCTTCTCGGGGTGGCGCAGCGGCTCGCCGGCGACGCTCTGCATGCCGGTCGAGACGACCGCGATCGAGTGAAGCGGGCTCTCCCCGAGGTCCCCGAGTGCCTGAGCCAGGAAGAGCAGGCTGTAGAAGCCGCGCTCCTGGTTACTGTGCAGCTCGCTCGACCCGGGGCGCACGCCCTCGTCTGCCGTCACCGCCCACAGGTGCACGATCCGCTGGGGAAGGAGCTCGCGGCTGGCAAGGTCGTGCACCAGCTCGTCGTACCCGGTCCGTCCGGCCTCTGGAGCGAGGGCGTAGTCGCGATCGCCGAAGCGGTGGAAGGTGTCTCCGGCACGCACGCGCAGGACGTCGTGCCCTGCCGCCTCGAGACGCCGAGACAGCTCGGTGCCGAGACCGGCCGCGTCGAGGAACACGAGCCAGCGGAGCTTCGAAGCACCCTCCACCGGCTCTGCGGAGGGCAGCTCGCGCCGCGTCCAGACGGCGCGATGGAACCAGTCGTCGAACGAGGCCAGCCGCTCGAGCGGACTCTCTTCCGTGCGAGGCTCGGCGCTGCGCTTCGGCGGATCGAGCCAGTAGCGCTGTCGCTCGAAGGGGTAGGTCGGAAGCGGGACGCGACGGCGCCGCTCGGGACCGCGGAGCTTCGACCAGTCGGGGGTCACGCCGGCGAGCCACAGCCGGCCAAAGCTGCCGAGCGTGAACTCGACATCGGGTACGGGATCCTCGGGGTGGCGCAGGGAGGCCAGCACCGCGCGCGCCCGCGCCGGCTGCTGGCGCGCGAGCGACGAGAGGGTCTGGCCGGGGCCTACCTCGAGGAGCACGCGGTTCGGGTCGCGCAGGAGCTCGGCCATCCCGTCGCTCCAGCGCACCGTGTGCCGGAGGTGCCGCACCCAGTACTCGGGATCGCGCGCCTCGTCCTCGCGGATCCACGTGCCGGTCACGTTCGAGAGGTAAGGGATCCGCGGCTCGCCGAGTCGGATCGCGCGGACGCCCCGGCGGAACTCGTCGAGCAGCGGCTCGATCTGGCGCGAGTGGCCCGCCGAGGCCACGCGCAAGAGGCGGCACTCGATCTCGCGGCGCTGGAGCTCGGCGTGCAGGTCCTTCACTGCCGGGGTCCGGCCCGCGACGACGCACAGCGACGGAGCGTTCACGGCGGCGAGATCGAGCTCGTCGCCGAGAAGCTCGCGGACCTCCGCCTCGGGGAGGGGGATCGCGAGCATTCCGCCGCCCTCGGCCCGGTCCCACAGGCGCCCGCGCAGGACCACGAGCCGCAGGGCGTCCTCGAGCGAGAGAACGCCCGAGAGGCACGCGGCCGCGTACTCGCCGAGGCTGTGCCCGACGAGCGCGGTCGGTTCGATGCCCCACGAGCGCCACAGCGCGGCCAGTGCCCACTCCGTCGCGAAGACGGCGACGAGCAGCCGCGACGGACGCTCGAGCTCGAGGCGCGCCGCCTCCTCCGCTCCGGCCGCGGGATGCAGGAGCGCCGCGAGGTCGAAGTCGAGAAGGGGACGCAGCAGCGCGAAGCAGCGGTCGAGCTCGCGCCGGTACGCGGTCTCGCTCTCGTAGAGCCCGCGCCCCATGCCCGGGTGCTGTGCACCCGCGCCGGGGAACAGGAAGGCGACGCTCGGGCCCGCCCCGCTAACTCGTCCGGTGAAGACGCGCTTCGCGTCGCGCTCCTCGAGTGCGCGCACCGCGTCGTCCAGGCTGCGGCAGGCCACCACGCGGCGGTGCTCGTAGGCATTGCGTCCGACCTGGAGCGTATGGGCGACGTCGGCGAGCTCGAGCGTCGGGTGGGCGCGAAGGTGCTCCGCGAGGCGGGAGGTGGCGGCGTCGAGCGCCGCGGGAGTCCGCGCCGAGAGCGCGAGGAGCTCGACCGCACGCCGCGGCGGATCGGCCGGACGCGACACCGGCGCCTCCTCGACGATCACGTGCGCGTTCGTGCCGCCGACGCCGAGCGAGCTGATGCCGGCGCGGCGGGGCCCTCGCGAGGGCTCCCAGTCGCACAGGCGGGCGTTCACGCGGAAGGGGCTCTTCTCGAAATCGATCGCCGGGTTCGGTGACTCGAAGTACAGGCTCGCCGGGATCTCGCGCTGCTCGAGGGCCGACATCACCTTGATCAGGCTCGCCACGCCGGCGGCGGTGTCGAGGTGTCCGATGTTGGTCTTGATCGAACCGATCCGACAGAAGCCCACGGCGTCGGTGCTCTCGCGGAAGGCCTGCGTGAGCGCCGCGATCTCGATCGGGTCGCCGACGGCGGTGCCCGTTCCGTGGGCCTCGACGTAGGAGATCGAGTCCGCCGAGACCCCCGCGACCCCGAGGGCTTCGACGACGACGCGGGCGTGTCCGTCGACGCTGGGAGCCAGATAGCTCACCTTGTTGGAGCCGTCGTTGTTGATGGCGGAGCCCTTGATGACGGCGTGGATGGTGTCGCCGTCCGCGATGGCGTCCGCCAGGCGGCGCAGGACGACGACGCCGGCGCCGCCGGTCACGACCGTGCCCTGGGATCGAGCGTCGAAGGCCCGGCAGTGCCCGTCCGGCGATTGCGGCTCGTTCTCGCGGTGGAAGTAGCCCTGACCGTGGGGGATCTGGAGCGTCACGCCACCGGCGAGAGCCATGTCGCACTCGCCGGCGAGGAGGCTCTGGCAGGCAAGGTGCACGGCGACGAGCGAGGTGGAGCAGGCGGTCTGCACCGCGACGCTCGGGCCCCGGAGATCGAGCTTATAGGAGACGCCCGACGGGAGGAAGTCGCGATCGTTGCCGGTGTGACGCAGCAGGAAGAGGCCCACCGAGCGGACGAGCGCGGAGTTCGCGAGGACGTTGTTCACGAAGTACGCGTTCATGCCGCAGCCGGCGAAGACGCCGATCGAGCCGGGGAAACGCTTCGGTGAGTGACCGGCATCCTCGAGGGCCTCGACCGCACACTCGAGGAAGACCCGGTGCTGCGGGTCCATGATCGCCGCGTCCTTCGGGCTCACGCCGAAGAACCCCGCGTCGAAGAGATCGATCCCCTCGACCGTGCCGGCGGCCTTCACGTAGTGCGGATCGCGCAGGGTCTCGGGATCGACGCTCGCCGCGAGGAGCTCCTCGTCGCAGAGCGCCCGGATCGACTCGACGCCCTCGCGCAGGTTCTGCCAGAGCTCGGCCACGCTGCGCGCGCCCGGGAAGCGTCCGGACGATCCGACGATCGCGACGTCGGTGTCGGCCACACCCCTCGGGAGCGCGTCGCTCATCCCGCCGCGTCCCGTCCCGTCCCGCGTCGGCTCGCGAGCCGCTCGCGGCGCTGCGAAAGGGCCTGGCGCCGGAGCTCGGCGCGGCTCGCGCTCTGGGCGAGGTCGGGTCCCGCCGACGAGTCCGAGAGGTGCTCGGCCAGCGCGCGCACGGTCGGGAAGCGGAAGAGGTCGGTGATCGGGACCTCGCGCCCGAAGGCCTCGACCAGCCGGCGGTGCGCCTTCACGGCGAGCAGCGAGTGCCCGCCGAGATCGAAGAAGTTGTCCTCGCGCGCAACGTCGGTGATCTGGAGCACCTCCTGCCAGATCCGCGCGACCTGCTCCTCGACCTCGTTCGCGGCGGCCGAGCGGGCGGAGCGGGCCGCGGGCAGGTCAGCGCCGCCAGGCGGCGGCAGGGCCTTGCGATCGACCTTGCGGTTGGGCGTCTGCGGGAACCGCTCGAGCTGCACGAAGTGCGAGGGCAGCATGAACTCGGGGAGTTCGTCGCGCAGGAAGCGCCTCAGCTCCTGTGCGGCGACGGAAAAGCCGGGCTCTGGGATGACGTAGGCGACGACCTGCTGCTCGCCCGGCGCGTCCTCGCGCGCCACCACCACCGCCTCGCGCACGGAGGGATGCCGGCACAGGGCCGCCTCGATCTCGCCGAGCTCGACGCGATGGCCGCGGATCTTCACCTGGTGGTCCACGCGTCCGAGGAACTCGATCACGCCGTCCGCACGGCGGCGGACGACGTCGCCGGTGCGGTAGAGGCGCGCGCCCGGCTCGTCCGCGAAGGGGTCCGCGACGAAGCGCTCGGCGCTCTGCTCGGGGCGCTGCCAGTAGCCGCGAACGACACCGCGCCCGCCGATGTAGAGCTCGCCCGGGATCCCCACCGGAACGAGCCGCATCTGCGCATCGAGCACGTGGAGCTGGGTGTTCGCGATCGGGCGCCCGATCGGGACCCCGTCGGACTCCCCCGAAACGCGGTGGATCGACGACCAGATCGTGGTCTCGGTCGGACCGTAGAGGTTCCAGATCTCGCGGCAGCCGACGCGTGCGAGCTCCGCGGCCGTCGCGGCCGGGAAGGCCTCGCCGCCGACGAAGAGCGTGCCGATCGAGCCCAGGGTCTTCCGCGCGGAGGGATCCGCGAGGAGCAGGCTCGCGAGCGAAGGCGTGCACTGCATGTGCGTCACGCCGTGACGACGGATGAGCTCGGCGATCGACTCGGGCGGCGGAGCGGCAGCGGGGCGTGTGCAGAGCTCGCGCACGCGGTCGAGGTGGCGCAGGTGCTCGAGCGCGACGTCCGTGTCGACACCGAAATCGATCAGGCAGGCGACCTCGTCGACGCCGATCGCGCGCACCCGTTCGATCATCTCCACGCAGCGCTCCGGGGTGCCGAAGAGCGCGCTCGTCTCGAAGTAGCGCTCGAAGGAGTACTCGAGCAGGCCGTCGAGCTCCTCGGGAGAGAGGCTCGCGAGGTCGAGATCGGCGTCGGTCCCGCCGTCCGCCCGCTTCTTGAAGGCGGTCCACGCCGCGGCGAAGCTCTTGATCAGCCCGACCGAGCTGCGGAGGTAGGCGAGCATCGGCTCGCGCACCGCCTCGCGCACCCCCTCGAGCTCGTCGCCCACGAAGGTGTGGAGCATGAGCGTGACAAGGCCCGCGTCGGGGTCCTGGCCGCGCTCCGCCCGCGCCTTGCGGTAGATCTCGATCCGGTCGGCGAGCTCCTCGAGCGACTGGCCGAGGAGGTGCGTCAGGACGTTCGCCCCGATCTCTCCGGCGCGGCGGTAGGTCTCCGGGCTCCCGGCCGCCGTGACCCACACGGGAAGCTCCGGCTGCACCGGCCGGGGGAGCGTCCGGGTCGGTACGAGCTCGCCGCTCGGCCCGGGAAACTCGACGGCCTCGCCGCGCCACAGCCGGCGCACCGTCTCGATGCCGTCGTACATCTGCTCGCGGGCGTTCGCATAGCCCTCGGGGCGGAGCACGAAGTCGTTCGGCTGCCATCCCGAGGCGAAGGAGACGCCCACGCGGCCGTGCGAGAGGTTATCGACGAGCGCCCACTCCTCCGCGATGCGCGCTGGGTGGTGGAGTGCCAGCACGACGCTTCCCGCGCGGATCGCGACGCGCTCGGTCACCGCCGCCACCGCCGCGCTGGCGACTGCCGGGTTCGGGTAGAGCCCCCCGAAGGCGTGGAAGTGGCGCTCCGGCGTCCAGACGGCCGAGAAGCCGTGGGCGTCGGCGAACTTCGCCCCCTCGAGCAGCAGCCGGTACTTGTCGCCGGCCCCGCGCTCGGCGCTCGCGAAGTAGAAGAGGCTCATCTCGAGCGGGCGCGTCGGCGAAGGGCCGCGCGACGCCCCGGCGCGCGCGGCGTGGCGGTGCGCGTCTTCCGCGACCACGACCTGGAAGCCGCGCGCGAGCGTCCAGAGCAGCTCGAGCACGGAGATGTCGAAGGAGAGGCTCGTCACGGCGAGCCACACCCCGGGCGCTTTGGAGCGCAGCCAGGGGTCCATGCCCGCGAAGAAGTTCACGACGCTCTGGTGCTCGACCATCACGCCCTTGGGCCTTCCGGTCGATCCGGAGGTGTAGATCACGTAGGCCAGGTTCGACGCGCGCGCGCCGCCCTCGCAGGGCCCGTCGCTCTCGCGCGCGATCGCGGCTGCGTCCGCGTCGAGCCTCACCACGCGATGACCCTGCTGCGGCAGGTTCTGGGCGAGCTCTCGCTCCGTCACGAGCACCGCGATTCCGGCGTCCTCCAGCATCAGGGAGAGGCGCTCCGCCGGATAGCTCGGGTCGAGCGGAACGTAGGCGCCGCCCGCCTTCAGGATCGCGAGGATCCCGACCACCAGCTCGAGCGACCGCTCGAGGCACACGCCGACGCGGACCTCGGGGCCGACTCCCAGTCGGACGAGATGGTGCGCGAGGCGGTTCGCCCGCGCGTCGAGCTCCCGGTAGGAGAGCGCCCGATCGCGGAAGGCGACGGCCGTCGCACCCGGAGTCGCACGCACCTGGGACTCGATCAGGTGGTGGATGCAGACCTCCTCCGGGACGTCGGTGCCGGTCCGGTTCCACTCGCGCACGAGGAGTCGCTCCTCGTCCGCGGAGAGGATCGGGAGCTGCGAGACCCGCTGCCCGACGTCCGAGGCGATCGCCCCGAGAGCCGTCGCCAGGTGACCGAGCATGCGGTCGGCCGCTGCATCGTCGAGAGGGGGCGCGTCGTAGGCGAGCTTGAGCAGCAGCTCGGGCTCGGCGTAGGCGTAGAGCGAGAGCGGGTAGCTGGTCCGCTCGAGCAGCACGAAATCCCGTTCGGCGAAGCTCCCGCCGCGGGCCCGCATCCGCGAAGCGAGGGTCGCGTCGTCGAAGATCAGGATCGCGTGGAAGAGGGGAGTCCCAGCGGGGATCTCGCAAGAGGCCTGCACGTCCACGAGGGGCGTGTGCTCGTGCGGGCGGACGTCGACCTCGCGGGCTCGCAGCTGGCGCAGCCACTCCGCTGCGGAAAGGTCGGGCGCGAGGGGTACGCGGACCGGGAGGGTATTGATGAACAGGCCCGCGACCTGCTCGGCGCCTTCGAAGCTCGAGCGGCGGCCGGCGCGCGTGGCGCCGAAGACCACGTCGCTCGCGCCCGCGTAGCGGCCGAGCACCAGCGCGAAGGCGGCCTGGACGACGGTGCCCAGGGTGACGCCGCTCTGCTCCGCCGCCCGGGCGAGGGCGCTCGTCTGCTCCTGCGAGAGGCGCAGCTCGCGCTCTCCGCGGTGCGCAGTAGGGCCCGGCGTGGCCACCCACGGCAACGGGGTCGCTGCCCCGAGGCCCGCGAGCCGCTCGCGCCAGAAGCGCTCCGCAGCGGCGCGATCGCGGCCGCCCAGCCACTCGATGTGGTCGCGAAAGGATCGCAGCGTTGGCAGCAGGAGCGGCTCGCCGCGGAGGGTCGCCTCGTAGAGATCGAACAGGTCGCCGAGCACGATCGGGAACGAGCGCCCGTCGAGGATGATGTGCGGGAAGCTCCAGACGACCTCGTGCTCGGAGTCCCCGGTCTGGAGGATCTCCACGCGCCAGAGGGGTGCGCTGCGGAGGTCGAAGCCGCGCCGGCGATCCTCGGCGAGGAAGCGCTCGAGGCGTTCGCGCCGCTCCCCCGACGGGATCCCGCGCCAATCCTGGGCGTGAATCGCTGGGGCGACCTCGTCCAGCACCTCCTGGACCGGCTCGTCGACGCCCTCCCAGCGGATGCGGGTGCGGAGCGCAGGGTGGCGCTCCGCGACCGCCTGCCAGGCCTGCGTGAAGGCGCCGAGCTCGAGCCGCTCGGGCAGGCGACAGACGATCTGCTCCAGGTCCACCCCAGAGTCCCCGGGCGAGGACAGGTGGTGGAACAGCATGCCCTGCTGCATCGGAGAGAGGGGGTATGTCCGGTCGTCTTCCGGGGGCATCGGCTCTTAAGTGGCAACTCGCGGGCACAAGGGTCTGCCCGTGATCGGGAAATTGACCGCCATCCCCGAGGCGCCAACGCTCGGAAAAAACACGGGTTGGCCGTCCGAAGACCTCGGCGCGCCCGATTCTATCACGAGAGCCCGCTGCATGACCGCCTAAGCGTTGGGTTTTCCCCCGACGTTCCCGTGGCTTCCCTTTCTTCCCGAGAAGTTCGAGATCTCTCGACGCATCCCCCCTCGGAATCACCCGTTTCCGACTCGCACCCTGGATCGTCCGCGGGTAGAATGGGCTCGCCCTAGTCGATCGGATGCGGGGGGCCCCTCGGCGGGGCAGCGGTAGAAGATGCTGAAGGGCCACGCGCGCCAGCTCGAACGCCTCGGCTGGCTCATCGACACGTCGATCAGCGGTCTGCTCTTCGTGGGGCTCCTCTCCCTCGAGCAGATGCACCGCAACACCGGCATCACCCGGCCCGACGACTGGAGGCTCTTCGGTCTGGGCGTTGTGGCCGCGGTGGCGTGGCCGATCCTTCTCGACCAGCTCGGCCTCTACGATTCGCAGCGGCGCAAGGCGTTGCTGGAGATGCTGTTGCGCCTGGCGATCGCGAGCGTGCTCTCGACGGCACTCGTCGCGATCACCGCGTTCCTCACCGCAGCCCCCGTGGCGCGCCGCTTCCCCTTCGCCTTCGGGTTCAGCCAGCTCGTCGCTCTCGGCCTGCTTCGCGTGCCACTCGTCTCGTTGCTCCGCGCGGTCCGCCGTCGCGGACGGAACTACCGCGACGTGCTGATCGTCGGCTCCGGGCCGAGAGCGGTACGGGTTAAGGACGTGATCCAGCGACATCCCGAGTGGGGCATCCGGATCGCCGGCTTCGTCGACGACAGCGACGTCGCGGTCGATCCGGCGCTCGGTGACGAGAGGGTTCACAAATTCTCCGAGGTGCCCGGGCTCCTGAAGGAGATCGTCGTCGACGAGGTGATCCTCGGCTGCCCCCTCTCCATGCTCCCCTCGCTCCGGCCCGTCGTGGGGGTGTGCGCGGAGGCGGGCATCCCCTTGACGCTGCTCTCCGACCTCTTCGGTGACGATCTCCCGCCGCCGATGCTGAGCCGGCTCGGCTCTCTCTCCGCGCTGAGCTTCGCACCGGTGCGGCACGGCCGGCTCGAGCTTGCCGGCAAGCGCGTGATCGACCTCGTCGGTGCGACCACACTCCTGGCCCTCACGGCGCCGATCCTCGGCGTCGCCGCGATCCTGATCCGCGCGACCTCGCCGGGGCCCGCGCTGTTCCGGCAGCGGCGTTGTGGCCTCTATGGGCGGACCTTCACCTGTCTCAAGCTTCGCACCATGGTCGAGGACGCCGAGAGCCGGAAGACCGAGCTCTGCGACTTGAACGAGATGGACGGCCCGGTGTTCAAGATCAAGCAGGATCCCCGGATCACGCCCATCGGCGGCTTCCTGCGCAAGTGGAGCCTCGACGAGATCCCGCAGCTGTGGAACGTCCTGTGGGGCGACATGAGCCTCGTCGGGCCTCGCCCGCCTCTCCCGGAGGAGGTCGAGCACTACGCGACCTTCGAGCGGCGGCGGCTCTCGATGCGCCCGGGGATCACGTGCCTGTGGCAGGTGAGCGGGCGCAACGAGCTCGGGTTCGGGGATTGGGTGAAGCTCGACCTCGAGTACATCGACAGCTGGTCGCTGGCTAGCGACATCGAGATCCTGCTGCGAACGCTTCCCGCCGTGCTGCGCGGGAGCGGCATGTGAGCCGGGCGGTGCAGGCCCGCGGGAGTCGTGAGGCGGGGAGCCGCGCGAGCGCGTCGCTCTGTCGGGACCGAAACGGGTGGGCGGCTACTTCGTGCGGCGCTCGCTACAGGCTGGCTGGCCGAACCCCGACGTGATCAGCCGCAGGGCGTGGAGGCCGACCATCCCATCTCCATTGCCATTGATGTCGACCGCCGCGCAGTCGCCCACCGCAGGCATGCCGAAGCAACGCCGGAATCGCTGGAAATCCGTCGCTCCGATCACGCCATCGTTGTCGAAGTCGGCGTCGCAGGAGTCCGGGTTCCAGTCGTTGTCGGCGTCGCCGATCTCGCGGGCGAGATCGGCGGGCAGGGACCCTGCGGAGAAATCGAGCTGGGTCGCGGTCTCGCCCCTGGCTTTCGGTCCGAGGGCGACCACGGTCAGCGCACGAGCGGTGGAATCGACCAGGATCAGGTCCGCATAGCCGTCGCCGTCGAAGTCGCGCCCGGCGCCGACTCCGATGTTCGCGTGCGGCAGCGTGGCGATGAACCGGAGCCGGCTGATTCCGTTCCGCAGCGAGCCGAAAGCGAGCCTCTGCGAGATCCGGACGACGAGGTCCGAGGTTCCGTCGGCGTCGTAGTCGCCCAGGCCGAGCGGGGTCGCGGCCGGTCGCAGCAGATCCAGGGGCAGGGCCTCCTCGAGGATCATCGGGCCGTTCATCTGCCAGATGCCGACCGCCCAGAGCGAGGGATTCCACCAGACGAGATCGCTGCGCCGGTCCGCGTCGACGTCTCCGATGCCCAGGAAGCGCCAGGGGGGAGGCGGACCGGGGATCGGCGCTTCCGGGCTCACGGTCGCACCGTCCACGAGCCACGGGTGCACTTCCGCGTTGGTCGCGTCCTGGAAGATCAGGTCGGATCGCGCATCGGCGTCGAGATCCCCCGAGGCGAGCAGTCGAAGTCCAGGGTCGGGAGTGGGCAACCCTACTGCGTCGACGCTTCCGTCGGACGCCACGAGCCAGAGGGTGAGGGCCCGCGTGGCTCGATGCTGCCACAGGATGTCGGCCGTGCCGTCGCCGTCGAAGTCTCCGCGTGTCGCGATGGCGGAGCCCGCAGGGGCGGTCAGCGGCAGCGTCCGCGAGGCGCCGGCTCCGCCATCGGGGAGGATCTCGATCCGCCCGCTTCCGTCATCGATCCGAAGCAGGTCCGAGGCCCCGTCTCCGTCGTGATCGAAGGCCGGTCCTCGCGGAACCCGGACGATCGCATTCGACGGGCCGCTCTCGCGCCCCTCGCCGTCGTAGGCCGTGAGAGCGAGGTGGACGGTCGCGCCGTCCGCCACGACGAGGGGAAAGGAGCGGATGCCGCCTGCGCCTTCGGGCGGCATCCCGATGTCGATCGACGTGGCGCGATCGAGGTCTGGTCCGACGTACAGCCGGAAGCCGACCACGGGGGAAGGCTCCGGATTCGAGTCCACGAAGTGGAGCGTTTCGAACCGGGCCGCCGCCGGCGCGGCGACGGAGCAGAGGAGCGCTGCGACAGCGCTGACCTTCCACCAAGCGCTTCGTCGGCTCGCCCGCATTCGCCCCCCCCCAACGATCCCGTCGGGAGCGCGTTCGACGCTCCGCGACGGCATTCTATCCGCTCGCGCTCCGGCGTTCCAGCTCGAGGCGCCGGCGGATGTTCTGAACTCGTTGATGCTGCGGTGGTTCCGGCTCGGACGCAGCGCGTCTCGGCGACCGTGCTGCTGGCGTGGGGGGGGGGGGGGGCGCCCGAGCTTCGCGCCATCCGTTGCCCACTCCGAGCCAGCTGATCTACCGTGAAATTTCCGCGGGTCGAGCGGGAGGCGCCGGCGTGGATTTCGCCTGGTCGGACGAGGACGCGGCCTTTCGTCGCGAGCTGCGCGAGTTCCTGGACGCAACCCTTCCGCCCGACTGGGACGAGGTCGCGAAGGACGGGCCCGGGAGCGACGCCCAGGCGGCCTTCGCCCGCGAGTTCTGCCCCAGGCTCGCCGAGAAGGGCTGGCTCACGCAGCACTGGCCGCGCGAGTTTGGCGGGCGAGCCGCCACGCCCTGGCGGCACGCGATCCTCGGCGAGGAGATGTGGCGCTGCGGCGAGCCGCGCAGCTCCCAGTACATGAACGTGAACTGGGTCGGCCCCACGATCATGCAGTACGGCAGCGACGAGCAGAAGGCCTTTCACCTGCCGCGGATCTCGGAGGGCCGCGTCTTCTGGTGCCAGGGCTTCTCGGAGCCCGAGGCCGGCTCGGACCTCGCGGCGCTGCGCACGCTCGCGATCCGCGACGGCGACGTCTACGTCGTGAACGGCTCGAAGCTCTGGACCTCCTACGTGAACCACGCCGAGTTCTGCTTCCTCGCCGTGCGCACGGACCCGAGCTCCTCGCGCCACCACGGGATCTCCGTCCTGCTCCTCCCGATGAACCTCCCCGGCATCACGCTGCGCGAGATCCCCTCGGTGGTGGGCGACCGCTACTTCTTCGAGGTCTTCTTCGACGACGTGCGCGCCCCCGTGGCGTGCCGGCTCGGCCCCGAGCACGCCGGCTGGGACGTGGTCTTGTACTCGCTCGCCTACGAGCGCGTCGGCGCCGCCCGCTACGCGCGCGCCGCCCACACATTGGACGAGCTCGCGAAGCTCGCGGCGCAGCGCGGCCTGCTCGACGACCCGCGCATCCTCGAGCAGCTCGGCGAGGCCCGCGCCCTCTGCGAGGCGTCGCGCCTGCTCAGCTACCGCGTGATCGACCTGCGCGCCCGGGGCAAGCCGCCCTCCGCTGACACGAACGTCGCGCGCGTCGCCGCCACCGCGGCCGAGCGCGCGGTCTCGGAGCTCGCGCTCGAGATGTTCGGGCCCGAGGCGCTCGAGTACGGGCACTTCGCGGAGTCGCACTTCCGGCTCGCGATGACGGCGGGCGTCGCCGTCGGCACCACCGAGATCAACCTGAACCTCGTGGCGAGTCGCTTCCTCTCGCTCCCACGCGGGTAGCGGCGTGGACTTCGAGGCGTCGCCGGAGCAGGCCGCGATCGTCGAGGCGGTCGGTCGCCTGCTCGCCGGCGCGGCGGGCCCCGAGCGCGCCATCCTGCTCGCGCGCAAGCAGGAGGTCGACGCCGCACTCGAGCGCGCGCTCGAGGAGGCGGGTTTCCTCGACACCGCGCTCGAGACGGGCCCCCTCGAGGCGGCGCTCGTCGTGGAGGCGGTGGCAAAGGCGGCCGGCGTGGTGGCGATCGGTGCCGGGGCGCTCGTGGCTCCCTGCGTCGCCGGCCGAAGGCTCGCAGGCCCGATTGCGCTGGCCTCCGCGGATTCCCCGGGCCTCGTGCGCTTCGCGGCCCACGCCCGCACGCTGCTCGTGTGCGACGGCGACGTGGCGCGCGCGATCTCGCTGGAGCCCGGCGAGACCCCGGCGGTGCGCTCGAACTTCGGCTACCCGATGGGGCGCCTGCCGAGCGGCCTCGCCTCGCGCGGCGAGCCCCTCGGACCCGGCTCCGGGGAGCGCCTGCTTGCCTGGTGGCGCGTCTCCCTCGCGGCCGAGGCGGTCGGCACGATGCAGGCGGCGCTCGACACGACGGTCGCCTACGCGCAGCGCCGACGCCAGTTCGGGCGCGCGATCGGCTCCTTCCAGGCGGTGGCGCACCGCCTGGCGCACTGCGCGGTCCTCGTCGAGGGGAGCCGCTGGCTCGCGCTGGAGGCCGCCGCTCTCGGCGCGCCCGCCGAGGCGGCCGCGACCGCCGCGGCCCACGCCACGACCGCCGCCGGCACTCTCTTTGCCGAGACCCACCAGCTCTCGGGCGCGATGGGGTTCACGCGCGAGCACGCGCTCCACGTCTGGAGCATGCGCCTCGTGGCGCTGCGTCTCGAGGCCGGCGGACCCGGCGCGCACCGGCGCGCGGCCGCCCGCTCGCGCTGGCTGCGCGCGTAGGGGCCGGTCCGAAGTGGCTCCCGCCCCTCGCGTGACGGACGCCGATGCCAACGGCCTCGACCTCGCCTTCGACGACGCGCAGCAGGCCATCGCGGACGCGCTCGGCGCCTTCTGCGCCGAGCGCTGCAGCGAGGAGGTCGTGAAGTCCTGCACGGGGCATTTTCCGAGGGAGCTCTGGAGCGAGCTCGCGACGCTCGGCGTGCTCGGCCTCGTGACACCGGAGGGAGACGGCGGAGCCTGCGAGCTCGTGGCGGCGCTCGAGCCCCTGGGTCGCGCCGTCTTCCCGGGACCGCTCGCGCACACCTTCCTGGCCACTCAGCTCGTCGGCGCACGGGAGCGCCAGTCGCTCGCGAGCGGCGAGGCGGTGGTCGCCGTCGGGACGCCGCCGCTGCTCCCGTGGGCGCCGGTCGCGCAGATCTTCGTCGAGCTCGACGGGGCGCGTGCCTTCCGCGGGCGGCCCGCCGGCCCGGTGGTTGCGGTCGAGACGCTCGGGGGCGAGCCCTGGGGGCGCGTGGCACTCGAGCGCGGCGAGGAGCTTCCGGGGACGCAGCGCGCCGTCACGGTCTACGAGATCGCGCTCGCGGCCTATCTCGCGGCGGCCGGCCAGGGTCTCGTCGAGGCCACGGCCGAGCACGCGCGCACGCGGCGCCAGTTCGGACGCGCGATCGGAGAGTTCCAGGCCGTCGCGCACCCGCTCGCCGAGTGCTGGATCCACCTCTCGGCGGCCGGGACGCTCGCGCGGGCCGCGGCCTTCCGCTTCGACGCGGGCGAGACCACGGCGCGCGCGACGGCGGCCGCGGCGCGCCTCGCGGCCCGCCGCGCCGCCCTCGAGGCCGCGCACGTCTGTCACCAGCTCTTCGGGGCCTCGGGCATCGCGCTCGAGGGTCCCGTCTTCCACGTGACCCGGCGCATCCGGCAGCTCGTCTCGCAAGCTCCGACCGAGGACATGGCTCGCGACGCACTGCTGGCGGCGCACGAGCTCTGAGGAGGAACGCCCGTGCCGGAGCCGATCGACGTCGGGAAGCCCCTCGCCGGCGTCCGCTACGAGCGGCACCCGGACGGGATCGCGATCGTGACCCTCGACCGCGCGGAGCGCGGGAACGCGCTCGCGCCCGGAATGATGGGGATCTTCCGCGCGATCTGGGCCGACGTGCGGGACGATCCGGCCATCCGCGTCGCGATCGTCACCGCGGCCGGAGAACAACACTTCTGCACCGGCTTCGACGTCGCCCTGGCGGACGCTGCCGACGCCGGGCTCGTCTTCGACAACCGGCCGCTGGCCGAGGCCGTCCACTGGTCGCCGCAGCACAACTCGGTCTGGAAGCCGGTGATCTGCGGCGTGCAGGGCACCTGCGTGGGCGGCGGGCTCCATTTCGTCGTGGACTCGGACGTGATCGTCGCCTCGCGCAACGCCCGCTTCCTCGATAGCCACGTGAACGTCGGCATGGTGGGTGCGCTCGAGAACGTGGGCCTTGCGAAGCGTCTTCCGCTCGGAACCGCGCTGCGCATGACGCTCCAGGGGCGCGACTATCGCCTCGGAGCCGAGCGGGCGCACCAGCTCGGGCTGGTGGACGAGCTCGTGGAGGCTCCGGGCGACGTGCTCCCGGCCTGCCTCGAGATCGCGCGCTCGATGCTCGCGAACTCGCCGCAGGCGATGGCGCTCTCGAAGCAGGCCGTATGGGGGAGCGTCGAGCGCGGCTACCGCGACGCGCTCGAGCACGCGTGGGCGCTGCTGCGTCTGCACTGGGGGCACCCGGACTTCGCCGAGGGACCGCGCGCCTTCGCCGAGAAGCGCGCGCCGCGCTGGAGCCCGGACCCGAACGCGCGCGCCAAGGATCCGGATCGGTGAGGATCCGCTTCTCCGCCGCGCAGGAGGCCTTCCGGGCCGAGGTGGTGGCGTTCCTCTCGGAGTGGCGCGACCTCGATGCCTTCTTCGGCCAGGGCCACCGCTGGGAGCGCGTGAAGCAGCTCTTCCGCGCAATGGGCGCGCGCGGCTGGCTCTCGCTCGGCTGGCCGGCCGGTGCGGACGGAGCGGGGCTGCCGCTCGCGTTCGAGTACATCCTGTGGGACGAGGTCGCGTACGCGCGCGCCGCGCGCAACCCGCTCGCGTCGGGAATCGTCGCGAAGACGATCGCCCGCCACGGGACCCGGGTGCAGCAGGAGCGCTGGCTCCCCCCGATCCGCGCAGGCGAGATCCACTTCTCGCTCGGGTACTCGGAGCCCGAGGCCGGCTCGGACCTCGCGAGCGTGCGCTGTCGCGCCGAGCGGCGCGGAGACGCGTACGTCGTGACCGGCGAGAAGTGCTGGCAGAGCT
>Ga0214473_10000871_pt1 | contig 41226 bp, 36 predicted proteins | sample RVTome_7_FD_203509 | JGI IMG/M metagenome (GOLD analysis project Ga0214473, IMG submission 203509) | Soil microbial communities from uranium-contaminated site in the Upper Colorado River Basin, Wyoming, United States - RVT98D197 | ecosystem: Environmental > Terrestrial > Soil > Contaminated >...
GCACCGAGGTGTGGGTGGTAAAGCACGTGCCGGCCATGATTGTTAGGAGGGCGACGGCAAACGGCACCCCCTCCTCTTGTTGCAGCAATCGGACGTGTTCCAATCCCGCGAAGGCGGGATGCCCCTCATTTATGTGGTAGATGGTGGGATTGAGGCCCAGGGCCCGCAAGGCCCGCACGCCGCCTATCCCCAACATGATCTCCTGCTTGAGACGCATATCCCGTTCATCAGCATAGAGGCGCATGGTGATCTGCCGGATATGGGGGGGATTTTGAGGGATGTTGGTATCGAGAAGGTAGAGCGGTACCCGCCCTACATCGACCCGCCATATCTGGGCCACGGTCTTTTCATCGTTAAGCTCAACCTCAATGGTGAGGGGCATACCGTCGGGGTCCTTCTCCAGACGAAGCGGCATATGGTAGAAGTCTATTTCGGGGAGGATCTCGCGCTGTTCCCCTTCGGAGGTGAGCACCTGACGGAAGGCGCCGTATTGGTAGAGCAGCCCCATGCCCACCATGGGGAGGTTGAGGTCACTGGCTGATTTCAGGTGATCGGCCGCCAGCACCCCCAGACCTCCGTGGAAAAAAGGGAGGCAGTCGGTCAATCCATATTCAGCCGAGAAATAGGCGATGAGAGATTTCGGCCGCAGGGGATGATAGTCGGTAAAATGGGGCCTGGCAAGGTACGCCTTGAAATCCCCATGGACCCTTTCCATAGAGGCCAGAAATGCCCCGTCGCTCTCCACCTCGTCCAGACGGTCGGGGTTTAAGCGGGAGAGCAGAAGCACGGGATTGTGTCGGGTCTCATCCCAGAGGTAAGGGTCCAGACGCTGGAAGAGCTCCGCCGCCTCTACGTTCCAAGAGAACCAGAGGTTATAAGCCAATTCTTCGAGGGGTTTTAGCCGTTCGGGTATCTTGGCGAAGACGGTGAAGAAATGGGTATTCCCTTCCATATCCGGTGCATGATACCATAACGCCTTATGAGATCAATGAGAATGTTTTGCTGTTGCCATGCCTTTGTTATCATAATCACCGGTGATACGAGCGATTGGATAGATTGCTCAGGATCAGAGGCAGCCCTGGGAAAGGGCTCATCGTGATCAAGTCATGCCTGGAAAGGAGTGGAGCTATGCAGACCAAGATCCGCAAGGGGGTGATCCCTGCAGCTGGGGCGGGGACGAGGTTTCTCCCGGCGACCAAGGTCGTCCCCAAAGAGCTCTTGCCGATCGTAGACAAGCCCACCATACAATATATCGTCGAAGAAGCCGTAGCCTCAGGCATTGAGCAGGTCATCCTCATTACCGCCCGGGGCAAGGGGGCTGTTGAGGATCACTTCGGTGTCTCCGCAGAGTTGGAAGAGGTCTTAAAGAGGCAGAAAAAAGGGGATTTGCTGCGGATGGTCAAGGAGCTCTCCCAGATGGTGACGATGGTGGCAGTACGCCAGGAGGAGCCCAGGGGCTTAGGGCATGCCGTCCTGTGCGCGCGTGAGGCGGTGGGGGAGGAGCCCTTTGCCGTCCTCCTGGGCGATGATCTCGTGGATGCCGAGCCTCCCTGCCTTGCCCAGATGGTGGAGGTCTCTCGCCAAAAGGGAGGAGGGGTGATCGCCCTGCAGCGCGTTCCCGCGAGCGAGACGCACCTCTATGGCATCATCCGTGGAGAGCAGGTGAGCGAGGGGGTCTATCGAATAACAGAGTTGGTGGAGAAGCCCGCGCCTGATCAAGCACCTTCGAATCTGGCCATTATCGGGAGGTATATCCTCCCCCCGGAGATATTCCCCATCCTGGAGAAGACCCCGCCTGGCAAGGGTGGGGAGATCCAGTTGACCGACGCCTTGCAGACGTTGGCCCGCACGATGCCTTTGTACGGCTATGAATTCGCGGGGGACCGGTACGATGCCGGGGATAAGTTCGGCTCCCTGCAGGCAAATATCGCCTTTGCCCTGAAGCGCCCAGAGATGGCCGAGAGGTTGAAGGAGTTCATCAAAAAGGTTATCTGATCAGCCCCTGCCCGCCAGTATTCAAGTCCCGTCTGCGGCGGGATTGAACACTCAAACATCTGTGGCACGTGCCTTGGTCTATTGAGTTTTCTGATCGTAATCGAAGCCGTGGGCCACGACGATCCCCGATTCATCGACATGATAGCGGCGCATATCCCTTTCCCGGTCGTAGCCGATCTCTTCTCCCCTCTTGATGACATTCCCGTGATCGATGATGGCCCGACGCACCTTCGCCCCTTCTTCTAGCACCGCATGTCCGAGGATCACTGAATCCTCCACCTTGGCCCCGCTGGCGATGCGCACATCTCTCCCTATGATGGAGTCCCGCACATAGCCGCCGGCGATGATGGAGCCTCCCACCACGAGCGAGTTCTGTACATACCCTGCTTTGCCGCTGGTATCAACTATCAGCTTGGCAGGGGGGTCGTGATGTTTGACTGAGCGTACCGGCCATTCGGGGTTATACAGGTTCAGGTGGGGCAAGGGGTTCTTCAAGTCCATATTGGCATCATAGAAGCTCTTGATGGTCCCCACATCCCGCCAATAGTCGTTGGGACCCGGCAAACCGGGGACTTCATTGCGGCAGAAGTTATAGGCATAGATGCGTCTGCTTTCGTAGATCTTAGGGAGGATGTCCCGGCCGAAGTCGTGACTGCTCTCTGCATCGACGCTGTCTTGCACCACAGTTTCAATCAGCACGTCGGTGTTAAATATGTAGTTCCCCATGGAGACGAGACACTTATCCGGTTGGCCGGGCATGGGGGTGGGGTGAGGGACCTTTTCTTGAAAGTTTGTAACCCGCCATTGCTCGTCCACCACAATGACCCCGAGCTGCTCGCACTCGGCTCTGGGATAGGGGATCGTGGCGATGGAGATCTCCGCCCCTTTCTCAAGATGGTAGCTGATCATTTGGCTCACATCCATAAAATAAACGTGATCCGCCCCAAACACCAGGACCAGATCCGGTTTCGTTTGATGGATGAGATAGATATTTTGAAAGATCGCATCAGCCGTGCCCAGATACCAGGTTTCACCCACGCGCATCTGCGCCGGGACCGGGAGGATAAAGAGGCCCTCGATGGGATACGTCCCCACCCACCCCTGTTGCAGATGTCTCAGCAGAGATTGGGCCTTGTACTGGGTCAGGACATAGATCTGGTGTATTTTGGAATTTACCAGATTGCTGAGGACGAAATCGACGAGGCGATACATCCCTCCGAAAGGGACGGCGGGTTTGGCGCGTTGCTCGGTCAAGGGGTAGAGGCGTTCCCCCTTTCCCCCGGCGAGCACCATAGCTAAGACCTTTACATCCTTCTTCCTCATAGTCGGGATCCATTGATAGTATATGCAAAAAACCAGCGCAATCTATGTCTGGGAAAAGGTCGTCCCTGCGTTAGTCGTCAGAGACAAGATTCATCGCCCCTCCCCAAGCGCTCTCTTCATACGGATTAGGAGGAGGCCTCTTGCCGCATCCCCGGAGAGATCTCGCCATGGTAATCTCCCTCTTTGAAGAATACCAACTCCCAGTGGTCATTGGCCTCACTGTACCTCAAGATGTAGATATTCGCATCCTCGGCCAGAACCTTGAAATAGGCATGATCCGGCCCATACCATTGGTCCACTATGCGCTTGACCTTCATCCGTTTCTTTCCCACCGAGAAGGTCGAAGGCCTCTGATTGGCCTTGTGCCCGGCATAGCAGTCGACCTTTATCCCTGCAGACATTTCCTTTTTACCTTTTTCCAGCATGCCCTCATTATGTCCCTTTGTCAATAATGTCAAGACGGATGATTGCGAAGGAGATAGGATTTTGTCCTTGTCCTGCAGATGCCTTGACAATGCCTCGCAGAGAGGCCGCGCAGAGTTCTCCCCTCTGTTGCCGTCTCTCAGAACAATTCAGCAAGAGCCCTTTTTTTGCAGCTTACTCACTTCTTCCAGCAGTTTCTCTACCCGGTACCCCGAGGTCTTCGACGCCTCTTGTAATGAGCTTACCATCTCCCGGCAGCCGAGCATCTCAACCGTCAATCGCTTGGGCGACGCCGCAGGGTAGCTTATTGCCGCGGTAACGAATATCCACCAGAGGAGCTGCTCGAAGGCTTCTTTGTTGAACCACAGGACCTCCTGGTGGCGATTGACCAGCAGGGCGCGTTGCGCATCGTTGTCTCTGAAAAGAGATGAGAACATTTCATACAGCGGAGCCGCGCCGCCGCTTTCGAGCCAATGCGGGTGCGCGGTGAGGAGTTTGACCAGGGTTACCGCATAATCGGCCGACTGCTTATCCAGCCCGAGATCCTGGATGACGCCCGCCAGTATCCGACCAAGCTGCCATTCGTCGAGCCAGCTTCTACTCAGCTCCTCAAAGCCGGCGCCCATTGCCATCTTGCCCAGATCGTAAACAAAGAGCCACCCGAAGAGTGTACCCCATGTCGCCGAATCATCGTCGAGCTTTGATCGCAGGTATTCGCCGACCTCCCCCTCCGCGAGCACGGACAGTCGTAAGGCGGACGCCAATCGCTCTCGTATCTCGTGTGCAACCGCCGCCTCATCGCCTTGTCCGCCGGTGAACTCTTTAATGGCGCGCAACAGCGCCTGCGCTTTCCCCTCCACTTCTTCAAGAAGCATCTTGGGGGGCGAGGCACCGACTTTGGTCACACGTTTTTTCATCAACCGGCGGAATAGGTCGGCGTTGACCAGCTCGATGAACGGTTGGTGGACGGGTTGAAGCAGGATTTCCTGCAGCGCGGCCTCTACGCTCGGCACGCCACGTCCATTCAGATAGGCTGAGATGTACTCGTAATAGTGCCAGTCGTTATCACGGACTTCTCGGAAGTTCATAAATACGTGGCACTTATACGCTGCCATCTCCACGTACAATCCCCGCTCGCATAATTCTTTACTGCTCCGGATATATTCCAATCCCGATAGGTGATCGCGAAAGATGGTGAAGCGGCGTTCGTCCTGATGCAGCGCGAGGGCCTTACCTAATGTCCGATGCACGATCCGCTTGGAGCCGTCCGGCCTTTTGCTCGCGACTCCGACCGAGGTGCGAATCCATCCGCGGACGTCGGCGAATTTGTTGTGATAGACGATGAGTATTCGTTCATCTCCCGAGCGGTTTGAGTATGCGAATACATCTTCGTTGACGTATCCCTCTGACGTCCAAAAGTCATAGAGCACAAAATGCTCCACCTCCGAGAATAGGTGCCGTCGATGGAGCAAGGGAAAAATCTCCCTTTCGTGCCGCTCCACAAGAGACTGGTCGGGTAACTCATTCCAATACGCCCGGCGATACTCCATGCCATATTTTTCAGCAAACCCCTCGATCTGCCCGTGCCCGAACATGGGTAGCCCGGGGAGTGTGACCATCATCGTGCAAATGCCGAAATACTTATCTCCCTTGCCGAACTGGTCTATTGCGGTGTATTCGTCCGGATTGTTCATAAAATTAACGAAGCGCTTGAGGACCTCGGGATCGAACTCGAGGGTATTCTTCATGAGCCATCGGTACTTTATATTGTCCTCGTCGCGCAACATATTCATGAACGCACTATTATAGACACGGTGCATGCCCAGGGTGCGCACGAAATAGCCCTCCATCAACCAGAAGGCCTCTGCCAACAAAAGGGTGTCCGGCACCTCCCGGGCCACGCGATCCACTACCTCACGCCAGAACTCAGATGGTATGGCATCGTTAAATTGCTGGCGGGGCAGGCCGTTTTCTGCTCGCGAGGGGATGGCGCCTCCGGAGCCGGGCTCGGGGAACCACAGCCGCTGATAGTGCCGTTTGGTCAGCGTCATTGCCGCGTCGAAGCGGATAATGGGAACCTGTCGCGCCACATGGAGGATCGTCTGTATCACGGCCTCGCGCACTTCGGGATTCAAGAAATTAAGTTGGGCGGTATCATTCCACGGCATGTTGGTGCCGTCGTTGCCGTGGTAGATAAACTTCTCGCTGCCTGTCCAGAAATCAACCCGCTTGAAGACCACGGCAGCGTCGCAGCGGTTGTAGTAGTGATCTTCCAGAAAAATTCCCACCCGCTCGTCCCCGGAAAGGTTCGGTCCGCTGAAGCTGTAGGATGGAAAAGGACTATGGTCCAGCGAGATGAACCAATCCGGGTGTTCGATAACCCATTTGGAATCGATACCCATGTGATTGGGCACCATATCACTGGCAAGACGGATGCCGTGCCGCCATGCCCGCTCTCTCAAGTTATGGAATCCCTCCGGTCCACCAAGATCCGGCACGATCTCATACTCGCGGAGCGAATAGGCCGAAGCCACCGCCTCGGGGTTGCCGCACATTTGCTTGATGCGTTGCGAGGCTGTACTGCGTTCCCACAGGCCAATGAGCCACAGAGCGGTAAATCCCCATCTGGACAGCGTAGCAAGCTCCTCATCAGGAATGTGGTCCAGGCGCGTGATCGGACGTTGGTATTTACGGGAAAGCTGATCGAGCCAAACGTGCGTATTTTTTGCCACAAGCACTACCTTGGGCATCCAGTCCTTATCCGGGCTGAAACGCTCCGGCTCGTACCCTCCCCTATCATAGACCGGTACCAGGGACGGGCCAGGCCCGAAGAAGATAGGTTTTTCTTCCTCCTTGATAAAATCGAGGCTGCTCAACAAGCGGTAGAGATGCTTGCCCAAGAGAGGTCCCCAGCCCTTCAGAATGTACTCCAGTTGTCCGGACAGGGAATGGGGTGCGGTGATACTCGGGCTGCGAAGCATGTCCACCACGTTCTGGTTGTCCGGGCCGAAAAAGGGCTGGGTTTCGAAAAAAGAGCGGAGTTCTGCGAGCAGCGTGAGATACGATGTTTCCTGTTCCAACGCAACGTCGTCAAACAACTCCGGATACGACATGAAGGCCGGATTCACGTTCGCCAGCCAGAGCATAAGAAGCTCTTCCAGCACGACCTGCCGATGGGGGATGCCCGCTGTCTCGCCGGCAAGGTATTCGGGGGCGGAAATTTCCCTCCGGTAGACGGCAACGGGCGGGAAGATATCGGTGAACTTCAGCAGGGCCGCTTCTACCTCCGCTTTCCCGAGTCTCGCGTCCAGCCAGGACAGTGCCTGAGCCATCACCTCCGGATTCTTTTGATCACGATAGCACGCCACAATATAGTGAAGAATCTCATCGATCAACCCCATGGCGTTGATCTGCCCCGCCTTGACCGCCTGTTCCGGGAAGCGGACCAGATCCCGGCTTGCATTCATCTTCTGGGCGAATATCAATGCGGCGCGGAAATCGGCGAAGATGACGTTGCCATGCATGGCGAAGAGCGTCTGATCAAATTGATAACGGTCCCTTGCTTTGCGAGAGATGTGAAACTCGCGCACGGCAACGTCCCCCTGTGTGTGTCTCACCATAGTGCCCCTCGCCTCAGCACCGTCAATCTTCATGGTAGTGAAGGGGATGACCACCCCTTTACGTAAGCTGCCCCTCGGAAACCGGATCAGGAGAATATTTGCAGTCACCTCCGGGGTAACGCGAGAGGTGATTATTTGATGATAGGAAGTAAATTCAACAAGGGGCGGATTACCCGGATAAACAAACCAAATCTACCATGCGAGATATAAAATTGCAAATTTCTATTTCGCAGTGGATGACATGGGTATAGACATAGTTACCGCATAGGTGAGAGCGAGGAAAGTGGTAGGTGATATCGAGTTGATTAGATTAACTCACCAGGGGGTTGTGGTGGAGGATGGTCTCGTTCCGTTGCGCCCCCACCGATACGATGTGGATGGGGGTTTGGGTTAGTTTCTCTATCCGCTCCAGATAGCGTCGGGCGTTTTGAGGCAGCTGCGAGAGCTTTTTAGCTCCGCCGATCTCCTCGGTCCACCCCTCGAGTTCTTCGTATATGGGTTGACAGCGGGCCACTTGCTCGGAACCGGCGGGAAATTCGGTTATAACATCCTTCCCCAACCGGTAGGCGGTACACACCTTGATGGTCTTGAGCCCCGTAAGGGTATCCAGCTTGGTGATGGCCAGTCCTCCGAGGCCGTTCACCCTGACCGCATGTCTCACCACCACGGCATCGAACCATCCGCATCGGCGCGGCCTGCCCGTCGTGGCCCCATACTCTCCTCCCTTTTCTCTGAGTCTATCGCCGATCGCATCGGTGAGCTCGGTGGGAAAAGGACCGCCCCCCACCCTGGTGGTATACGCCTTCGTTATCCCTAAGACAAAGTCGATCTGAGCAGGACCGATACCGGAACCGGAACAAGCATTGCCGGCCACGGTGCTGGACGAGGTAACATAAGGATAGGTGCCGTGATCCACATCGAGGAGGCTTCCCTGGGCGCCTTCAAAGAGGATCTTTTTCCCCTCCTTGATCTGCTGGGAGAGAAAGAAGGAGGTGTTGGCGACATACTTGCGCAGCCTCTCCCCGTACTTCATATATTCCTGATACAGGGGCTCCAGCTCCAATCCCGCTTCCCGCAGGACATGTGTGAGGTAGTAATTTTTCTGGGCCAGGACATCCTCTAATTTCCTGCGAAAGATCTCTTCCTCGGCGAGGTCGATGACGCGGATCCCCTCCCGGGCGGCCTTGTCCTCATAGGCAGGCCCGATTCCCCGCCCAGTAGTCCCAATCTCCCCTGAACGGATGCGTTCGCGGCCTTTATCGATCATCTTGTGGTAGGGAAAGATGAGGTGGGCCTCCTCGCTGAGCAGGAACTGGGAGTCGTCCTGGAGGTACCCCTGTTCCTTTAATCGGTCGATCTCCTCGATGAGGACCTGGGGGTCCACCACCACCCCGCTGCCGATGATGCATCGTTTTCCCTTATGGAGGATGCCTGAGGGGATGAGGTGGAAGACGAATTTCTCCCCTTCCACCACGAGGGTGTGGCCGGCGTTACTTCCGCCCTGGAAGCGGACGATCACGTCGGCAAACTCGGCCAATAAGTCGATGATCTTCCCCTTGCCTTCATCGCCCCATTGGGTCCCAACCACTATTATTACGTGCGCCATATTCGCCCGTGTCTACAGTTGGATTAGCTTGACGGAATTCACATTGGGGAGACGGCTGAGCGCATCAAGGACGTCTTTGGAGGGGATGGCATCCAGGTGGAGGATGCACAGGGATTTTCCCCCCATCTTGTCTCTGCCGAATTGCATGTTGCCGATATTTATCTCCTTTTTCCCCAGGGTATCCCCTATGTTCCCGATGACCCCTGGTTTGTCGAGGGTGTCTATTAAGAGGATATTTCCCACGGGTACCGCTTCTACTAAATAATCATTCACTGATACTAATCTCGGCTCTTTCTTGCCGAAGAGGGTGCCTGCCACCTGATGCGCCTTGCCATCCGCCTTTGCCCTGAGGGTGATGAGGCTGGTGAAGTCGGCCGTCTCCGTTATCTTGGATTCCCGGAAGGTGATGCCGCGCTCCTTGGCGATAAACGGGGCATTGACATCGTTGACTTGATCTTCCATGTGAGATTTAAGGATACCCACCAGGACGGCCGACGAGATAGGGGCTACATTATAAGCGGTTACCTCCCCCTGATACTCGATGATGAGTTCCTTGAGAGGGAAGGGGCATGTCTGGGCAAAGAACCCGCCCATCTTCTGGCCGAGGTTGAGAAAAGGGCCCAGGGTAGCCAGGACCTGAGCGTCCACCGAGGGGACATTGACGGCATTCCTGACGGTGCCCTCGATCAGATAGGCGACGATCTGGTGGGCGATGTCGACGGCCACGTTCTCCTGAGCCTCGGCAGTGGCGGCGCCGAGGTGGGGGGTGCACACGATGTTCTCCACCCCCAACAGGGGGTTGTCGGGCAGGGCAGGCTCTTTGGTAAATACATCCACCGCTGCCGCCCTGACCTTGCCGCTGCGGCAGGCATCTGCCAGGGCCTTCTCATCGACGATCCCCCCACGGGCGCAGTTGATCAGCATTACCCCGTCCTTCATCTTGCCGATGGCCTTGGCATCTATTAAGTTCTCCGTCTCCTTGTTCTTGGGGACATGGACGGTGATGACGTCGGAACGGACGAGGAGCTCGTCCAGGGAGACCAGCTCGATCCCCTTTTGGGCGACAAGATCAGGGGAGACAAAGGGGTCGTAGGCGATGACCTTCATCTTGAGCCCGAGCCCCCGATCGGCCACGATGCTTCCGATGTTCCCGAGGCCGATGACCCCCAGCGTCTTGCCGAAGAGCTCCATCCCCATGAAGCGTTTCTTCTCCCATTTCTTCTCCCACATGGAGGCAGCGGCCTGGGAGACACTTCTGGCGATCGCGAACATCAGGGCGATGGTATGCTCCGCAGCGGCCATGGAGTTTCCACCCGGCGTGTTCATGACCACGATCCCCTTCTTGGAGGCAGCTGTCACATCGATATTGTCGACGCCGACCCCTGCCCTGCCGATAACCTTGAGGTTAGAGGCTGCATCGATGATATCGGCAGTCACCTTGGTGGCGCTGCGCACCACCAAGCCGTCATACTCACCGATAACTTTGCGAAGCTCCTCCGGTGAAAGGCCTGCCTTGACGTCGACCTCTATCCCCTTTGCCTTGTGTAGGATCTCCAGCCCCTGAGGGGAGAACTCATCGCTCACCAATACCTTCATCGTTGCACTCCCTCTACGCTGCGCTTAATATCTCCTCCGCCACCTTTACCCCTGCGCCCAGTTTTACCGGGTACCCCAGGCCCTTGAGCACGAGCTCCAGGGTGCTGACGGCCTGGATGATGTCCAGCGATTGGAAATAGCCGATATGGGCGATACGGATGATCTTCCCCTTGAGTTGCGATTGCCCGCCGGCGATGATGAGGCCGAACTGATCCTCGAAATTCTTCTTGAGCTTCTTTCCATCGACCCCTTCGGGGGCCTTGATGGCGGTGAGGGCGTCGCTCGGTGCCGTGGGCGCCAAGAGCTCCAACCCCAGGGCCTTGGCCGCCTCCCTGGTCGCCCGCGCCAGCAGCGCATGTCGCTTGAAGACGTTCTCCAGACCCTCCTCTTTGAGCATCTTGAGGGCCTCCCGCAGCCCCACGATCAAGGATATGGCCGGCGTAAATTGGCTTTGGTTCTTCTGCGCTACGGCCAATTCCTCTTTGAGATTGAAGTAAAATTTGGGAAGGTTCGCTTTTTCCGCAAACCCCCATGCCTTGGCGCTCAGGGCTATAAAGGCCAGCCCCGGCGGGAGCATGAGGGCCTTCTGCGAGCCGCTCACCACGACATCAAGCCCCCATTGATCCATCGGGAGATCGGATACCCCGAGGGCGGAGATGGCATCCACTATCAGGATGGTCCCCGCACGGTTTTTCACGATATCGGCGATTTCCTTGATGGGGTGCATGACGCCGGTCGAGGTCTCGCTGGCCTGCACCAAGACCGCCTTGATGGCGGGCTTGGCGTCGAGGGCCTTCTTAATCAAGCCTGGATCCACCGCCTGACCCCAGGTGACATCGAGGGGGGTGACGTTCACGCCATAGGCCTCACAGATCTCCCCCCAGCGCTCGCCGAATTTCCCTCCCCTCACCACTAAGGCCTCGTCACCACGCGAGAGGGTGTTGCACACCGCCGCCTCCATGGCGCCGGTCCCCGAAGAGGCCAATACAAGGACCTCTTGTTTTGTCTGAAAGACGTACTTGAGCCCCTCCCTGACCTCCTGAAAGAGCACCTCATAGCCGGGATCCCGATGGTGCATCACCGGCCCTGCCATAGCGAGCAAGACCCGTTCGGGCACAGGGGTCGGCCCTGGGGAAAAGAGTTGTTTCTTTATCATAGCTCCCTCCTTCAGAAAGTAGCTTGCTCTTGTTTTCCCAAACACAGCATTCTATTGAAGCTGAGCGGTAATGTCAAGGTCTTTGGTCTTGAGGGGTTGACAGGGGTGAGGAGCTGTGCTATACAAACGGCGACAACTGAATAGTTCGTCTTGATGTGGGTGCCGTGTAAGGCCTAAGAGGGAATCCCGTTAAAAACGGGAGCGGTCCCGCCGCTGTAACCGGGGACGAACCCCGTAAAAGACCACTGTTCCGGTAAACCGGGATGGGAAGGCGCGGGGGGTAGGATGATCCGGGAGCCAGAAGACCTGCCTACATCGATGACCGGTATCCCTTTCGTGGATCGAGGGGAGAGGTAAGGGGCGAAGAAAACTGGGTGCAGCCCTCAGGTGGTATACCTGAGGGCTTTTTTGTTTTTGCAGGAGGAGGTGTACTATGAGGAAGGGGTTCATAGCTCTACTGTTTGTCGTGCTCGGCCTTGGATGTAGTGGTCCGTTGTTCGCAGCGGAGAACGAGGCGGTAGAGCTGGAGGAGGTGGTGGTCACAGCCACCCGTACCGAGGTTCCAACGAAAGAGCTGGGAGTGTCGGCCACGGTAATCACGGCAGAGGAAATCGAGCGCAGTCAGGCCGAGGACGCTGCGGACCTACTCCGTGACGTGGCCGGAATCCACGTGGTGCAGACCGGATCCAGGGGCGGGAACACCTCCCTCTTCCCAAGGGGTGGGGAGGATAATTTCACCCTCGTTCTCCTGGATGGGGTTCAGGTCAACGAGGCAGGAGGTTTTTTTGATTTTTCCACCCTTGCCGCGGACAGCATCGAGCGGATAGAGATCATTCGCGGCCCCCAGAGCGCCCTGTATGGATCGGACGCCGTGGGGGGTGTGATCCATATAATAACCCGCAAGGGGAAAGGCGGGCCCACAGTGAGCGTCTCCACCGCCCATGGCGCTCATTCGGAGAATGGACACTACATCGGCGAACAAAAATTCAGCTTCTCAGGTGGGAATAAATGGGTGGACTACTCTTTAGCCTATGGCCGGTCGGATGATAACGGGATTTTGAATATGAATAATACATTCTGGCGCAATACCGTCAACGGCCGACTGGATTTTTACCCGAAAGATAAATGGGATGTCACGCTTACTCTTCGTTACGAAGATGCCCGCGCCGAATTCCCCACGGAGAATGGGGGTGACCGGCCTGACCGGGTCTTCCCCGGCCTGGACCCCGACCAGAACCGTGAGGACCGTAATCTGGCGATAGGTCTGGGGACGCAATTGGATATATTCCCCTGGTGGGAGAATGTCTTGCACGCGGGGTTTCACCGGCTGGAACGGGAATTCAATGATCCCCCTAATGTGGAAAGCGCCTTTGACGCTTCTCCGGGGAGCTTTTCCGACACCGTCGAGAACCGCTTCACCTTCGACTATCACACCAACCTGCGTTTCCCCCGAGAGGGGGCAATTCGCTCCATCCTCACCTTAGGGTACGAATACGAGTTGGAGACCTTTGCCTTGGACGACCTTTCCACTTTCCGCTATGGCTCTGATCCTACTGCCGTTTTCTCAGCCACTACTCAAAGCGATGAGAGCCGCACGAACAACGCCTTCTACGCCCAGGAACAGCTGACGCTCCTCGACCGCCTCCATCTTACCGGCGGGCTTCGGATTGATAACAACAGTGAATTCGGCACGGGGATAACCCCGCGGGGTTCCCTTGCATTCGAGATCAAGGAGACCGGGTCCAAGCTCCGCGCGGCTATCGGCACCGGCATCAAGGAGCCCACCTTTGTAGAGAACTTCGGTGGGTTCGGCACTGTCGGCAACCAGAATCTGAAACCGGAAAGGTCCTTCTCCTGGGAGCTTGGGGTGGACCAGGAACTCTGGGATGGGAAGGCCCAGCTCGGCTTGACCTACTTCCAGAACAGGTACAGAGACCTTATCGCAACTATCTTTGTGTCACTTCCAGTGCCCCAATACAGCTATTTCAACGTTCAGGCAGCAAAAAGCTGGGGCGTAGAATTCACGGGCAAGGTTAACCCTGGTTATGGTCTCACGTTGGGTGTAAACTACACCTACTTAAATACTGAGGTGACTGATGCCGGTGGCCTCGTGAACCTCTTTTTTGCCGAGGGGAAGAAACTCTTGCGCAGGCCGACCCACACGGCTTCGTTCTTCGTGGACTGGCTCTGGAAAGGCCTCAACCTGCATCTCAATGGAACCTATGTCGGAGAGCGGGATGACTCCTTATTCCTTGTAGCGCCGGGACCCTTTTACACCTATACGAATCTGCGACTGGTAAACAAGGACTATTTCGTCATGGATCTGGCTGCCTCGTATACCTTCAATATCGATTTCTTGCTCCTCAAGGGGGTTAAGATCTTTGCCAAGGGTCAAAACATCTTTAATGAACACTATGAAGAGGCCCTCGGCTTCTCGTCACCGAGGTTTAGCGCCATGGGGGGGATAGAACTTACCTTTTGAGGGAGGGCGCGTCGTGAAAAAGGGGCTTGAGAGCGTGATGGAAAAGATACTGTCCGAGGTAAGACAGAACATACAAGCGTCTTTAAGGAAAAATCTGGCTGAAGGCATCCTGATGTCGGGTGGGATAGATTCCGGAATCCTCGCCTATCTTGCTCCCCATGCCAAGGGCATCACGGTGAGTCTCGATGGCCAGGGGGATGATCTTCGTTCCGTCTCCATCCTCAGGAGGGTTCTTGATCGCGACCCTATCCTGGTAAATGTTACCATCGATGAAGCCCTTGCTGCCCTGCGTACTGTAGTAAGGATCCTCGAAAGCTTTGACCCTGCCCTGCCCAATGACCTCGCCGTCTATTTTGGGATGCGAGAGGCGAAGCAACAGGGTCTTTCCTCTCTCATGACCGGTGATGGGGGGGATGAGCTTTTCGGGGGCTATCCCTTCATGCAGGAGATAGAGGATCTCGACGGTTATATCCGCGGGATGAGCCGCTCTTGGAGTTTCAGCTCAAATAGTATAGGGGAACATTTCGGTCTGAAAGTAAAGCAGCCGTATCTGGATGATGCGTTTGTGGATTTTGCGTTAACCGTGCCGGGCAATCTCAAGATACGGGAGGATAATGGGCAGGTATGGGGGAAGTGGATTCTCAGGAAGGCATTTGAGCCCTTTCTCCCCCCTGAGTTCATCTGGCAGGGGAAGCGCCCGCTCGAGGTCGGCTCGGGCATGACCCTTTTGCGTGCAATCATTGCCGAACGGATCGACGACAAGGAATTTGAGGAGAAACAGAGGGGGTATCCGGTGAAATTCCTCTGCAAAGAGCACCTTCACTTTTACGAGATCTACCGGGAAGTGGTAGGGGAGATCCCCTTGCCTCAGCAGGGGGAGGAGCAATGCCCCGGCTGCGGGACGGGGATACCCAAGGGCAAGAGACATTGCCGGGTCTGCGGATGGGTGCCATGATGCGCCTCTTTTTACTGAAACGGATGACGAGCAAAAGGTATAGAGGGGTTTTTCTACCCTTTTGTATCTCCATTCTATTCCTTCTCAATCATGCCCTTGCGTTACCCATGAACTCCACCCCCAGGAGGATCGTTTCCCTAGTTCCGAATATTACTGAGGAGCTCTTTGACTTAGGGGTACAGGACCGCATCGTCGGCGTCACGGTCTATTGCCTACGGCCCCCTGAGGCTCAATCCAAGGAGCGAGTAGGGACCGTTGTTGAGGTGAACGTGGAGAAGATCCTGAGCCAGCAACCGGATCTGGTCATCGCCTCCCCCCTTACCGACCATAAGCAGCTAAAAAAATTGCAGGATGTGGGCGTGAGGGTGGAGGTCTTCCAGCCACCGCAGGATTTTAAGGCCCTGTGCAACGGTTTTCTGCAACTCGCACAAATGGTAGGGAGGGAACAGGGGGCGCGCGAGATCATCAAACAGGCGGAGAGAGAATTAGATACTATAAAAGGAAAGGTGAAGGGGCTGCCCAAACCGCGGATCTTCGTCCAGATCGGTGAAAAGCCCCTGGTCGTTGCCGGCGGGGATTCCTTTATCGACGATTTCGTCAACTGTGCCGGCGGGGTGAATATCGCCCACGAGGTAAAGACGAGCGTCTACAGCCGCGAGGAGGTGGTCCGGAAAAACCCCGATATCATCATCATCGCCAAGATGGGTATGGCCGGGGAGCGGGAAAAGGCAGCATGGGTTAAGTACAAGACCATCAGGGCCGTGCAGACCGGTAAGGTCTATACCGTGGACTCCTACCGGTTCTGCAGCCCCACCCCCCTGAGCTTTGTCGAGCAGGTAAAGGAGCTGGCGAGGTTGTTCCATGAAGCTCAATAGCAAGTCTCTGTGGTTGGGGTGGACCCTTTTTCTGGCTATACTCCTCGTTATCGTCTGCCTCTTCTCCCTCGGCGTGGGCGCTGTCAACATCCCTTTACAAAAGGTCCTGGTTTCACTCACCAAAGGCAGGGGGACCCCGGAATACACCATCCTCTTTGCAATACGCCTGCCGCGCATCCTCCTCGGCCTGGCCGTGGGAGGGGGGCTCGCCATCGCCGGGGTGGTGCTCCAGGGCATGTTTCGCAATCCTTTGGTGGAGCCCTATACGCTGGGCATCTCCGGCGGGGCGGCCTTGGGGGTAGCCGTAAATATCGTTGCCGGCGGTCCCGCAGGGTTAGGCCTTTTTTCCCTGCCCATCAGCGGCTTTCTGGGGGCGGTGGGAATCATCTCACTCGTCTATATACTCGGTACGCGGGGCGGAGCAGTGAAGCTTGCGCGACTGCTGCTCATCGGGGTGATGGTGAGCTTTATCGCCTCTGCACTGATCATGCTCATAATGGCCATGACAAGGACAGAGGACCTCCATGGGATCATCTTTTGGATCATGGGGTCCCTCGAAGAGCCCGATACCTCACTCATAAGGGCCATGCTTTTCATCTCGCTGGGGGGATTGATTGTATCGCTCTTCTTCTCGGTAGACCTCAACGCCTTCTCCCTGGGTGAGGAGGAGGCCTTCCACCTCGGGGTTCCGGTGGAGCGGGTCAAGAAGATCCTCTTTCTGCTGGCCTCCTTTCTCACCGGCTGCTGTGTCTCGGTGACGGGGATCATCGGTTTTGTCGGCCTGGTGATCCCCCATCTGATGCGCCTCCTGGTGGGGGGCGATCATCGGATACTGCTGGTAACCTCCTTTCTCGCAGGGGCCATCTTCCTCATCCTCTGCGACACCCTGACCCGGGTAGTCATGGCGCCTGTGGAGCTGCCCGTCGGGGTGATAACGGGCTTGGTGGGGGGAAGCATCTTTATCTACGCCCTGAGCAGAAAGGGGGCTTCTTTTTGATGGGTCGGCCAATGCTGGAGATCAAGGGTCTCTCCTGCGGTTACGGCAAGCGGATTGTCCTCCATGGTGTGAGCTTCCAGATAAAGAGGGGAGAGTTTGTGGGGATCATCGGCCCCAATGGCTCGGGCAAGACCACCCTTCTGAGGGCGATCAACGGCCTCCTCCCTCTCACCAAGGGGACTATCTTCCTGGAAGGGAGAGAGACACATCAGATGGCTCGGAGGTCTCTGGCGCAAAAGGTGGCCGTGGTAACGCAATCCCCTGAAGCCGCACCCCCTTTTTCAATCGAGGAGTTTGTTTTATTGGGGAGGATACCGCACTGGGGCAGGTTTCAGCTCCTGGAGACCGAGGGCGATCTCACCATAGCCGAGCAGGCCATGGTCCTGACAGGAATAGCTTCTCTGAAGGAACGGAGGATGGGGGAGCTCAGCGGCGGCGAGCGCCAGCTTGCCTTTTTAGCCCGGGCCCTCGCCCAGCAACCTCAGCTGCTGCTCTTGGATGAGCCCACAGCCCACCTCGACATAGGTCACCAGGTCCAGATCATGGATCTGTTGAGGCAGCTAAACAGGGAGCAGTCCCTCACCATCGCGGTGGTCTTGCACGACCTCACCCTCGCCGGGCTCTACTGTGACAGGCTCATCCTGCTTAGTGAAGGTCGCCTCCACAGGCTCGGTCCTCCCCAAGCAGTGCTGCGGGAAGAGGTGATAGAAGAAGTCTATCGGACGGTGGTGGCCGTCGTCGCGACCCCGCTGCAGGCCAAGACCGCCATCGTGCCCGTTCCCGGGGCGATGAAAGATTAAACCGCGTCCACGTATGGAAAGGGCGTTGGTCATACTCGTTGCCTTTGCGGGCGATCCGTTTGAGGTATGCGGTAAGCCGTCTTTCCTAGCAGTAACCCTTTGTACTTCACTGCTCTTCTAAGAGTGTGCTCTGCACAAGATTACCCTGAGCCCCTGCTCACCCCTGCCTCCTCAAAGGTGGCCATCTGCGTGAGGATCTTTACCCCCGCCTCGATGAGGGGCATGGCCAGGGCGGCCCCGGTGCCCTCGCCGAGCCTCATCTGGAGGTCTAAGATGGGTTTGAGACCCATATGTTCGAGGGCCTTACGGTGTCCCTTTTCCTCTGAGAGGTGACCCGCGAAGAGGTAGCCTTTTACCTTTGGTTCGAGCGCCACGGCGAGCATAGCCCCGGCCGTGGAGATGAAACCATCCACAATGACGGGAAGCCCACCCGCGGCACCCCCCAGGATCCACCCACAGATCCCTCCTATCTCAAAACCACCCACCGTGGCCAGCACATCCAGGGGATCCGTGGAATCAGGGCGATTGACAGCGAGCGCCCTGCTGATCAAAGTCACCTTGTCTTTAAGGCGTCTTTCGTCAAGTCCGGTGCCTTTCCCTGCTATCTCCTCGGGAGGAAGACCCGTAAGGGAGCAAATAACTGCGGCAGAAGCAGTAGTGTTAGCGATACCCATGTCACCCGTGGCGATAATATCCATGCCCCGTATGCGTTCCTCTTCGAAGACCTCTATCCCTCTGATAATAGCCTCCTCTGCCTGTGCTCTCGTCATGGCAGGTCCCTGAACGATATTACCCGTCCCAGGGGCCACCTTTTTATTTCTGAAGCGATCCGGCGCCGATAGCCACAGGGGGTCCGGATCACCCTTGACGCCGAAGTCAGCCACCAGGACTCTGGCTCCCACGTGGCGGGCGATTACGTTTATGGCGGCGACACCCCGTATGAACCCTGAGACCATTTGGCGCGTTACCTCTTGAGGATAGAGACTCACCCCTTCCTCGGCCACACCGTGATCTCCCGCCCCTACCATGATCACCTTATCTCGCAGCTCGCCAACGATCCCTCGCTTTATCCCCGCCATCTGCCAGGAGATCTCATGGAGCCTCCCCAGGGCGAAGGCGGGCATGATGAGGTCTCGGGTACGCTCCTTCGCCTTTTCTACGGCATGTTCGTCAAGGGACGCAATGTCCTTGAGACAGGTCTTCAGCGCTCGCGTCATGATACCTCCCGTATGACCGTGCTTTATTTCAGGCTTTCCTCTCTTTTCCGCCCGTTCCATCTACGCAACCCACAGATGTATACTGAGGAGCGCAGCCACCTCCGCTAGCTCCTCGGTGGCCCCCAGGGTATCGCCGGTGATCCCACCCACCTTCTTCCTGATAAAGACGGAAAAAAGATAGCAGAAGAGGAGCGTGCTCAACAAGACCGCGAGGCCTCCAATCCCGCCCAGTACCAACGCGAGGACCAGCGAAAGTCCAAGTCCTCCCAGGAAGGTCCGATTTCCCGACGGCTGAAAGACCGTAACGATCCCCTTTCCCCTGGCATAGGGTAAGAAGCAGAGAGGAAGGAGGACCCCCATCCGCCCCATGACGGGGAATAGCATGAGGGGGCGCCAGATCGCCTCTGGGGGCAGATCGTAGATCAAGGCCCCCTTGAGCAACAGGATGCACAGGACCGCCACCGCACCGAAGGGACCGATCCGGGGATCTTTCATAACGGCGAGGGCTTTCTTTCCCGTCTTGCCGCTGCCGAGGGCATCAAAGGTATCCGCCAGTCCGTCCAGGTGGAGCCCTCGGGTGAGAAAGGCCATGGTCACCACTGCCGCTGCCGCTCCCGTCGCCTTACCCGCCAGTATGACGACGATCTCATAGATCCCCCAGACGATGATCCCTAATAAAGCCCCGACCAGGGGAAAGTAGGGAGGGCCCGATTTCAGATTTTCCTTCCATCTGTTCGGAACGGGAATCAGCGTCAGAAAGCTTAGAGCGGCAAAGAAACCCATTACATGATCCTTCTAGCGATCACCAAACTATCATGCTGAACAAGCACGGGAATGAATCCCAAAGACACGGATACCCTCGGTTGGTTCACGCCTCCTGTCGGTTTGGATCGATCTTCATCGGTATCCCTACGACCATCACGTAGAGCTCCTGCGCACATGAGGCCAGTATCTGGTTTACTTCGCCCGCCAAATCGCGAAACCGGCGGGCAAGGATATTTTCAGGTACAATGCCCGATCCTACCTCGTTGGTGACGAGGATAATACTATGGGGCGATCGTTGCAGGATCTCCCCGAGCCGCCGGGCTTCCTGACAAATCTTTTCGTCCTCGTGCCCTTGCTCCATCAGGTTACTGAGCCAGAGTGTGATACAGTCTATGATGAGAGTCTTTGGTTCGCAAGCGAGAGCCTCAATAGCACCCACGAGATTAACTTCCTCTTCCACCGTCCGCCACTGGGGGGGACGTGACCTCCGGTGTCTCTCTATCCGCTGCTCCATCTCTTTATCCCGCACGGCAGCGGTGGCGATAAAGACCACATCTCTTCCCCCGTACATCGCGAGCTCTTGGGCGAAGCGGCTTTTCCCGCTCCTTGCCCCTCCCGTGATAAGAACGATCTTCAGATCCCTGTTCCCATCTTTGATCGACACGGCGGTTGCCTTCCCGAGACCATTCTGCGGAAATGAAGCGTTCCCTCCCTGTAGTGGTTGTATCCCGTATCCTCGTCTATCGGCCAGTATAGTCTACAGGCACGTCTTGCAGAAATCAATACGCCGCTAATGTGATACCCACATAAAGGGCTGTTTCACGCTAAATCCTCTTCCGACTTGGAAGGATTTCTGCTAGCATAGCTGCGTGACCTCAAAACCAGTGCCACTGTCAGCGATGATCAGGGCAGTTATATTTGACTGGGGTGGCGTCTTAATCGACGATCCGGCACCAGGACTTATTGCCTACTTTGCCGAGGCATTGGGCGTAACGGGTGAAGCGCTGGTAAATGCATATATAAAATTCGTACAGGAGTTTCAAAAGGGTATGATGTCGGAGCGTTCACTGTGGGAGGGACTTTGCGCTGCATTGGGGGTCCAAAGACCGTATAATCCGACCCTGTGGCAGGACGCCGTGCGATATGTCTACTCCCCCAAAGAAGAGATGTTCTCTTTTATAGTCCGCCTAAAAGATGCGGGGTATAAGATCGGCGTTCTATCCAACATGGAGATGGCGATGATGGACTATTTCAATGAGCAGGGATATGATATGTTCGATGTAACAATCTTTTCATGTGCAGAAGGAGCTCGAAAACCGGAACAGTGGATTTATAAGATCGCCCTGGATAGACTGCAGGTAATGCCCCGTGAAACGGTTTTCATTGACGACAAGGAAGAGAACATCGCTGCTGCTGTAGGGCTTGGCATACATGGCATATTATTTACGAGTCCTGAGCAGGTTATAAAAGAACTTATCGCTCTTCCGGTCAATACGGTATTAGAGCTTCAATCCACCCCTTAGGTGATGTCCTTCCCCTTGGTGACTCCTGATGGGACCCAAATGATACCTCGATAGATCCAGAAAACCCTAGGGCAAGGAAAATCTGGGGTTAACCCTGAGACTGGGAATTTCTCTTCATTGCGTGAGGGTTACCAGAGAGCCGTCCACTTCTAAGGTGCTGAGCGATGAAAAGACGATGAATATCCGTTCGTTGTTGCTCTTCGGGTCACCAGGGACGAGAAAGAAGCCGGGTTGCTCCATGTTGATGGCATGGGTATACCCGGAAACCGTTTCGCCATCTTTAAACACAACCCGTATCTTCTTCCCTGATCCTGGAAGGGCATCAGGGCCCTTTGCCTCTTTGTAATCTTTATCCCCGCCGAAGTCTTTCACAAAGAAGATCGCCTTGAGATGGTCCACAACGATCTTCTTCATCTCCTCGCCATGCATGCCTCCGACTGCAAGATGAAACAAGGGCCTCTTGGGGAGAAAGTCGGCGGTTGTACCCTTTAAGACATTTCCGCTCTTTTCATGCACTACAATCTTATTTGCAGGCATACGATAGCCTCCTTGCACCAAAAAGGTGCGGCTATGTTCTAAGACTGAATCGGTTTTTTTGGGAATTGTTCATAAGACAATAGTTAAGAATGAGGCGCGTGTCAAGAAGAAATCTCCTGCCGGCGGGCCGGGTGACCCTGTTAAAAAAGGTTTACTATCAAATACTTACGTTTTCTGCGTGGTAAAGCCTCACCCCTTTTTTTGCCGTTTTAAAGAGGTAAGATGGCATCTCATCGTCAATTTTATTGGCTATGTTTGCCACGGTTTTACCGCACACATCAAACGACGAAGGTTCCTTTTACACGCTTCGAAACCAGAAAATATGGCACCCATATCACGCTAGCTATAAAAACTCGTATAAGTTCCAGCAAAGATCCCATGTCCTCTTGAGCGGCTATAAAAGGGATCAAGTCGGCAGCAAAATAGTCTATAGCGACAAAAACCAGGTTAGAAAGCAAAAGTATAATGATCAGCGTCGGGACAAACTGCCTTCTTTGAAAGAAAAAAATAGCAATAATAATCGGCAATAGAATGAACAAGCAATTTCCTATTACCTCAAAAAGCAATAAGGGCGCCCACAATGGATGATAAGCTTCTGCGCCGGGTGTTGTTAGACGAGACCAGGCATCACCTGAAAATACGGGTAACAAGTCTTTGACGATCACGACCAATAACCGTATCGGTGTCAAGATTAAGCCTATGGCGACGAGTAGTAACCAACCGCCGATTTTATCATACTGCTCCTGTTTAATGTCTACATCTTGTTGTGCCTTCATTCCAGCCTCCCTTCTTTAATGCAGATCTCGGCTAACTGATTTATATCCTAACCGATTAGTTTCTTACGCAAGAAGAATAACATAAGCGATAAAAAAAGAGTAAAAATACAAAAGCCTTCAAGGATACAGAATGCCCTCGAAGGCCTCATGCAATAATCAGCAGATTCTTTTTTTGTTCTTCTGACATCTTCTCGGGGTCACTCCCCGGATATCAACGCTTACAAATCCCAGGCGGCCCGCGCCCCCTCTTCGGTGGCCTCGATGATCCGCCGTGCGCTGCGGGCATCGCCGATCACCACATGCGGTATCCCCGCCTCTTCGAGGGTTGCCTTGAGGTCGTCCTTCGATCGCAGGCCCACGGCTACCACCACCTGATCGATGGGTGATACCGTCGCTTCCACGCCCTCTGTCTCGATCGTTACCTGATCTGCCCCGATCGCCTTGACGCAGGTATTAAAAAACATCCGGCAGTTGCGATCCCGCAGCCGCTTGTGCAGCATGTATCCGTGGGAGGTGATTTTTAACACCGGCGACCGTTTCATGATCTCCACCAGGGTCACCTCGCTGCCGCGGTCCCCCAGGTAGTCCGCCGTCTCCATCCCGATCAAGCCTCCGCCGATCACGAGCACCTGTTTCCCGGGCGAGACTGCGCCGCTCAAGAGCAGCCAGGCATCGCAAATGTGCGGACAATCGATGCCCGCTATCTTGGGAATGATCTTTTCCCCGCCCGTGGCCAGGATCACGTATTCGGGCTTCTTCTCACGGAGCATGGCTTCCGTGACTTCCGTGCCCTTCTTGATCGTTATGCCTGTCCCCTTTACCTGATTGATCAGCCAATCGATCCACTCGCCGTATACCTCCTTGTGCGGCGGTATCCGGGCGTATCGGATCTGGCCCCCCAGTTCCTGATCCTTCTCAAAGAGGGTGACGGTATGGCCGAGCCGAGCCGCCTCAAAGGCCGCAATCAACCCCCCCGGACCCGATCCGACGACCCATACCGATCTCGGCTTTGCCGCCGGTCCTGCGGGGTAGATTGTCTCCTGTCCCGTCTCGGGGTTGATGGAGCACCGGATGTTCCCCTCGCCGAGCATCTCTCGCTCGATACACCCCTGGTTGCAGGCGATGCACCTGCGGATATCTGCGGTGCGTCCCTGCCGGGATTTGATCATGAAATCGGGGTCTGCCAGGAACTGCCGGCCGAAGGCAACCAGATCGGCATCACCCCGGCCAATAACCTCGTCGGCCAGCGCCGGGTCGGTGAAACGCCCCACGGCGATAACGGGCACGTCCACCACATCCTTGACCTTCCGGGCGAGCCGGACGTTGAAGCCGGGCTCATACTCGGGCGGAGCCTGGGTAATGCCTCCGGGGCTTCCGTGGGTCCCGAAGGAGGCGTGGATGATATCCGCCCCTGCCGTCACGAAATCGGGCAGGATCGTCTGCATGTCATCGGCGGTGTAGCCGCCCTTGATAAATTCCTCCGCGGAGATCCGGATCGATACGGGGAACTCGGTTCCCACGGCCTTCCGCACCGCACGGATCACCTCGATGACAAAGCGCGACCGCTCCTTGACGGTCGCCCCGCCGTATCCGTCGGTCCGCTGGTTCGATAGGGCCGAGAGGAACTGGGTCAAGAGATAGCCGTGGGCGCAGTGGATCTCCACGGCGTCGAAGCCCGCTTCCCGGCCGCGGCTGGCTGCGGCGCCGAAGGCGGCGATTACTTCGTTGATGTCATCGATGGTCATCTCCCGCGGCGCTCCCTTAAATACGATGCTCGGTATGGCAGATGGGCCTATGGCCTTCCCCTGGCTGAGCAAGAAAAAACTCTCGCGACCCGCATGGTGAATCTGCATGGCGACCCTGCTGCCCGCCTCGTGGGCCAGGGAAACTATCTGCTTGAGCCCCGGTATAAAGCAATCATCGTAGGCACCGAGCTGGTTGGGGCTGACAATACCGCCGGGATGGACACCCGTAATCTCCGTAATAATCAAACCCGGTTCTCCCTGCGCGCGGCGCCTCAAATAAGCTATGTTCTCCTTACTCACCGTCCCGTCGGCGTTCCCGAGGTTTGTCCCCATAGGGGGCATAACCGCCCGATTCCTGAGTTCCATCGTCTTGATGGTGATGGGGGATAGCAGGTGATTTAGTGCACTCATATGGCTCTCCTTATCAGTAATAAATACGTTGCTCAATCGGACCTCAATCGCAAGAAGCTATTTTCCAATAATCGCAGGGGGTAAGAGTCGCCGTGCGAGAGCGCTTTTTCAGGGTTTTATTATAGTATCAGGGAAATAGGCTGTCAACGGGTGTCTCCTTGGACCCGATTTTTTACCTATGCGAAGTGGAAGATCCAATCCCGGCAACAACGGGACAGCCACATCTCCCCCGGCCGTGGTTAACCCGGCTTGTTGATCATGCCTTGCAAATACTGGCGCTTTCCTTCTTGACATTATTAAGCTGTTGATATAACGCTTTATCAAATAAAGCGTCTGTGGAAAGGAGAGACAAACCCATGGATTTGAAGATCGACGGCAAGATAGCAATAGTAACGGGCGCTGGAAACGGGATCGGCAGGGGAATTGCGAAGCGTCTTGCCGAGGAGCGAGCTACCGTCATAGCAGCGGATCTGAATGGAACCGATGCGGAGAGGGTCATCGCTGAGATCACAGCCACGGGAGGAAAGGGGCTGGCGCTGCAGACCGATGCAACGGACGAACAGGCAGTTAGTAACATGGTTCGCCACGTCATGGAGGCATTCGGACAGATCGATATACTCGTTAACAATGTGGGAGGCGGATCAAGCTCGGCACTCATTATCAATCTTCCTGCTGAAGATTGGGACAAAACGATAGGGGTTAATCTGCGGAGCACCTTCCTTTGCTCGCGTGCCGTGGCACGGGAGATGATGCCTCGCAAGCGGGGCAGGATTATCAATATCGCATCCATATCGGGGAAGATCGGAGAGTCGCTGATCGGCGCTTATTGTGCAGCGAAGTTCGGGGTCATAGGCCTCACGCAGGTCATGGCCAAGGAACTTGGTCGATATGCGATTACCGTCAACGCGGTCTGTCCCGGATACGTCTGGACGCCCGGGTGGCAGCAGCTCGCACAGTGGCTCAAGGACAACTTTTCCACGATGGCCGATAAAAGCCTTGAACAGATATTCGAAGAGCGGGTGAAGGCGGCAAGCCCTTTAGGACGTCCTCAGACAGCCGGGGACGTGGCAAGCCTTGTGGCATATCTGGTATCGGAGGAGGCTCAGAGCATAACAGGCCAGGCCATAAATGTCGACGGCGGCGCCGTAATGCATTAATCAGCTGACAAAAGGTAGAGCAACCGGAGGAATCAAAAGGGAGGGGCATCTTGGTCTTTCCCTGTCCCTTATCATCGAGACCTACATAAATGGCAGTAGAGCGAATTATTAGCCTTTTTTCAGAAATTTTTACTTGATAAAGAATCGATACGGACCCATATTCTCTTTAAGATGTTACCAACGGTAGAATAAGCTTAAAAATATAACGGTTTAGCTTCTGAAGATAAGGAGGAAGGAAAATGTTAAAACGGACGATTTTGGCTGTTGCGGCGGTATTTATCGCGTGGTCTGGGATGGATTTCATCCTCCACGGATTGCTTCTTCAGTCCACCTATGAGGCGACTGCCAACCTCTGGCGTCCGATGGATCAAATGAACATGCCTCTAATGTATTTCGTCACGCTGGTATTCACCGTGTGTTTCGTTTTGATCTATGGGCTCCTGGTCGGGCAGAAATCATTGGTGTCGGGCATCAAATTCGGAGCTCTGTTCGGGCTGGCCACGGGTATCACAATGGGCTTCGGCTCTTACAGTTACATGCCCATTCCTTTGACGCTCGCATGGAGCTGGTTCTTCGGCTCCTGGATCAAAGCAATTGCAGCAGGAGCAATTATCGGCGCGATATTGAGATCTTGAAACTCAGTATGCGGAAGTACCGAAAAGCCCGATAAAGGCATACGGCCGTTCCCTGCTCCGCTACGCTACGCAGGTTCGCCAGATGCCGGGCGCGCCCCGCATCTATTACAAGAACAGTCGCGGCTGCCTCCCTTGGCTGGATTGGATTCGATCATTACTTTCTTATGCAGAGCACGTCGCTGGATTACATCGCGAAGGAGGACACATGGACGAGAAGCTCAAAGAGGCTTTTCACAAGGTTTATGAGGGTGAGTCCAAGGCCGCGCTGCGGCTCAAGATCTTTGCCAAGGAGGCGGAAAAAGAAGAGCTTCCCCAAATTGCCAGGCTCTTCCGCGTGATCTCCTTCAGCGAAGAGATTCACGGTGAGCGTGCGCTTCGAATACTGAGGGAGATCAATGACACCGATGCGAATCTCAAGGAAAGCCTCCTGTCGGAAAAACACGTGGCCGGGGTGGCCTATGACAATTTCATCAAGCTGGCAGGGGATCTAAAAGATGATACCGCTTCGGGTATCTTCTCCAATTCGAGGGATGTAGAAGATGCTCACGCGAAGCTTTATGACAAGGCCGTAAACCATCTGATTGGAGAGCGGGAGACCACCTATTATGTCTGCAAGGTCTGCGGTTATGTATCGGATGGAATCTTGCCCGAGGTTTGTCCGGTGTGTGGGGCGTCCAAGGAGCAGTTTGTGGAATTTAAATAAGCTGGAGGTGTAAGGTCATGAAACGTGCGTTACAGGGAAGAAAAGCAACGATGAAGACAAAACCCTGGCTAAAACACTACGATGAGGGTGTTCCTCACACATTGAAGCCGTACCCTCAACGAACGCTCATCGACATTGTCCGCGAATCAGCCGCGCAACGCCCCGATCATCCCGCCCTGCTTTTCAAGGGTAAGGCCATGTCCAATGCCGATTTGGAACGGCTGAGCAATGCCTTTGCCAACGCGCTTGTTCAGTTGGGCGTGAAAAAGGGCGACCGGGTAACACTGCTCCTGCCCAATACGCCGCAGCTCGTCCTGGCCTTGCTCGGCGCCTGGAAGGCCGGAGCAATCGCTGTCCCGATGAACCCGCTCTATACCGAGCAGGAACTCGAATCCTCTTTCCTGGAGTGCGGCGCGGAGACCGTGCTGGTGCTGACGCGGTTCTATGCCAAGGTCAAGGCCCTACAGCCGCGCACAAAGGTCCGCAACGTCATCGCTACGAACATCAAGGAGTATTTGCCGCCGGCGCTGCGGGTTTTGTTCACCCTGCTGAGAGAGAAAAAAGAAGGGGATCGTATTACCTTGCACCCCGGCGATTTGTGGCTGGCCGATCTGCTGAACAAACATGCCGGCGCCCGGCGGCCCAAGGTCGCAGTGAAGCCGAAAGACCCGGCAGTCATGCTCTTCACCGGCGGCACGACCGGAACACCCAAAGTAGCCGTCGGCACGCATCACGCCTTGCTGATTTCCGGGATGCAGATCCACGCCTGGTTCAAAAACATGCTCGTGGATTGGGAAGAACCTCTCATGCTCAACATGCCCCTATTCCATGTGTATGGCCTGGCAGGGGTTTTTGCCGCCGGGCTGATCGGTCATGCGCCTCTGGCAGTCGTGCCCAATCCGAGGGACATAAACGACATGCTGGCGACCATCCAAAAGGTTAAACCCGCCTTCCTGCCCGGTGTTCCCACGCTCTTTATCGCCTTGCTCAACCATCCTAAGGTGCAGGCAGGCAAGGCGAGTCTGAAATCTCTCAAGTTAAGCATCTCCGGGGCTGCTTCCCTGCTGGCGGATACCAAGGAACGCTTTGAACGCGCAACCGGCGGGCGCATCATCGAGGGCTTCGGCATAACCGAATCCATGATGGCAGCGGTGATAACGCCGCCCAAAGGCCAGTACAAACCCGGCGCGGTCGGTATCCCCCTGCCGGATGTCGAAATCCGCATCGTCGATGCAGAGACCGGCAAAAAAGAGCTGCCCACCTGCAAAGCGCTGCCGACCTGCCAGGTGGGTGAAATCATCATGCGCGCCCCGCAGCTCATGAAAGGCTACTGGAAGAAGCCGGCCGAGACCGCCAATGTGATCCGCAACGGCTGGCTCTATACCGGCGATCTGGGTTACCTGGACGAAGACGGCTATATGTACATCGTCGACCGCAAGAAGGATGTGATCAAGCCGAGCGGGTTCCAGGTCTGGCCGCGCGAAGTGGAAGAAGTGATCGCCTCTCACCCGGCTGTCGCCGAGGTCGGTGTGGCAGGCGTGCCCGATGCCTACCAGGGGCAGGCCGTCAAGGCCTGGGTGGTGCTACGGCCGGGACAAAAGGTCACGGCGGACGAGCTGCGCGCATACTGCCGCCGGAAACTGGCTGCCTATAAGGTGCCCAAGCACATTGAATTCCGCTCGAGTTTGCCGAAGTCAACGATCGGAAAGGTCCTCAGGCGTGTATTAGCTCAGCAGAAATAAAAAAGGGGGAAGGCTGCTTTTTAAGGTATAGCCGACAAGGGACAGAGAATGCAAAAGTAGCCTGTCAACTGTTTATTTATTCCTCACATACCTGTCCCCTTCCCGCTTTACGATCTCTTCCCGCATGAGCTTTTCCAGGTGTTTCTTCATGTGCACTCGCTCGCCAAATTCAAAGAAGGCCTTGGGCTCGCGCGGCTTTCCATAGATGATGCATGCCCCCACGACATCGTCCAAGGTCCGGGGGGTCTTCAAGAGGTCCAGGAGTTTCTCCTCCCTGACAGTGATAACATCCAGGTATCGCTCCCAGAGCTCGCCGGGATCGGCCTCGAAAAGGCCGGTCTCATGTCCCGTAATCCAGGCCTTTGCCGGGATCTCCCTCAGGCGCCGGACCGACGCCATTGTCTCCTCGATGCTCGACCCCACATCGCCGTACCAGGGGCCGAATTTAGTGAGGTCATAGTCCCCCATGAAAAGAACTCCCAGCTCTTTGAAGAAAAAGGCGGAATGTCCGGGCGTGTGCCCCGGCGTGCTCAGGACCTCTATGGACAGCCCACCCACGGATCGCTCCGTGCCCTCCGCCAGAAAACCGGCGGGCCTGCGGGGCCTGAAGTGAAAGCTTGCGGTCAATATCTCCCTCCAGTACTCGCGCTCATCCGCTTGGTCCATACCGTAGGCATCCATGAAGATATCAAGATCAGTGATCGGAGGGGCGTCGGGCGCACTGATCCACAGAGGCACGTCTTCAAAAAGATCCAGGTGCATGAGATGATCCTCGTGCCAGTGGCTCAGCCATACGCTTTTTACTCCGGGATCTGCGCGGAGTTGCATAAGCCGCTCCCGATGGGAAGCGGGATCGATCAACAGACCCGCCCCTTCCACATACACCGAATGGCAAAAGGGGTACCTGCCGCCATGTTCACCGGGGATGAACCATACCGGCCCGAAGCGCTTTTCTTCCCTGTTACCTCTTCTCGGCACTGTCTTTCTTCCGTCTACGCTGTATGCCGTCCCATGAAGCGGCGCGATGAGATGACAAGTATCTCGAGGGCATCTGATTTAACCCCTCTTTTTTACTAAACCCCGGCATCTCCTTATAGATCTCGGTGAGTGCAAAAAGACGCGAGGGTGATAGCCGGCTTATTCTTCATATCGAAGAAAGAGGCTCGCAATAAATCCCATAAGGGGGATGATCATAATCGAGCGAAGCGCCGCCGGCACGCCGAAGTGATCCGCCACGAGCCCAAGCAAGGTAACGCCGATCCCACCCGTCCCGATAGCTAACCCCACCAAGAGACCCGAGGCGATTCCCAGCTTATTCGGGAGGAGTTTTTGGGCCATGACGATCGTTACCGAAAACGTTAAAATAAGGAACATCCCCTGCATGCCCAGGACAAAAAAGAGAAGGATGCTGTTCTGGACAATGGGAAGAAAGACAAGGGGGAGCGTCACGGTGGAAAGAAGCATGGAAAGCCTCACAAAAAAGCGGTGTCCCCACCGATCGGCCAAGGGCGCTCCGATGAGCGTGCCGGCGGCGCCGCAGACGAGAAAGACGAAGACGAGCTTGCCGGCAAAGAGGGGGCTCCCTTTGAGATAGTTGATATAATAAAAGGGGATATAGGTCACAAGGCCTATCTGGGTCCATGACCGCATAATAACGATGAAAATGATCATGCTCAGCGCAACATACGAGGCAACGCTTGTCCGCCGTTCCGTCTTTTTCATTGCCTCTGCATGGGAGACAACGGGCAAGGCAATGGTGCCCCGATAAGCGAGGATAATGGCCGTACAGAAGATGGAAGGCACAACAATGAGGGGGAGCGAGGAGAACCCGAGATATTCGATAATGGCGAGGGCGAGGATAGGCCCTATGGCAAACCCGAGGTTGCCGCCGACGGAGAAGAAAGACATACCGGTGGCGCTCCGCTCGCCGGTAAAAAAGTGGGCCGTCTTGTATCCCTCCGGATGATAGGAGGCAACGCCGAGCCCGCTGATAACGACAAGAAAGAGCACCAGCGCGAAATGCGCCGGCAGCATAATGAGGGAAAAGCCGATCCCTGCTGCCAGAAGCCCCATCGGCAACAGGATCGGCATGACCTTTCTGTCGGAGAAATACCCGAAGACCGGCTGCAGGATAGAGGAGGCCATGTTGGCCGCCAAGAGGATCATGCCGGTGAGCGCGTAGCTTAAGCCCAGCTTGTCCTTGATAAAGGGGAGCGTCGCCGGCAAAGCGCCCTGGTAGATGTCGACCACCAGGTGCCCCAGCGAAAGGATGAGGAGCACCTTGAGGTTAAACTGTTTTTTCATCTGCTCTGACCAGCTCGAACATTCTGTGTTGTGCTTGTGTCAGACAATTGTCACCATAGGTTCGAAATTGGCCTATTACTGTACAGGAGAAAAAAGAGGTAGTCCACCACTTTTGCATGAATAAACTTGACCGGTTTTGGATTTTATGCCATTCTATTATAATATTCAGCCAATATGTTAGCCGAGGAATAAAATGAGCGCTCGTGAACAAGCTGCATCCAAAGAAGATTTGAAAGACCTTCAAAAAGATTTGAAGCTATTCAAAGAAGAGATAGTCCATGAATTCCATGTTGTTTCCGAAGGCTTGGGTGATCAAATAAAGCTTGTCGCAGAAGGGCATTCTGTACTTGTGGAGCGGCTCGATAGAATCGAGAAAGAAAACGAACGCCAGCATTTAGAAACCCGTTCTCTTATCAAACTTTCCTTTTCTGAATTGGACAGGCGACTTTCCACGCTGGAATCCGAAGTCAAAGATCTGCAAGAATGGCGGAAACACGTTGAGTCAAGGCATCAAGTTTAGCTTCGATTCGCTGCTTCTTCGGAAGAGGGGGGCGGGTAAACTTTGAAAAAACACCCTCAATATAATAACGGCACTAACAAACCTACGTCCCGTTTTTCTATGCCGAGACTGCGAACACTTCTCTGAGTTCCGGAATTACTTCCCCATGTTCAAGTCTGTCAGCCAGCACGCGCAAGGCCAATGCCTCTGCTTTTGAGATGGCTTCATTCCGGCTATTTCCGTATGCCAGAACTCCGGGAAGCTCAGGGATTTCCGCAATCCAGCGGGCATCATCTTCTCTCTCGATCTCGATCTTCATACGGTTACCCTATATTATTATACTATCTCACCCGGACGGGACTTGCAATCCCCCTGTTTTCTTCTGCCGAACATAAGTAATAGATGGGTCCGTAAAGGGGACTTGATAAGCTTTCTGCAAAGGCAAAAAGGGGTGGGTCTTGCATTGTGCCTTGAGGAGTTGTTTGAGAACCACCGTCCCCTTTTTGGTATGAATGAGGACACCTGTTTTACCCCCCTTTCCGCAGCACCCTGATCATCTCTCCGTGGATCCGCCCATTGGTAGCGAGAATCTGTTGGCCGTAGATATCCAAGGGGCCTCCGCGAAAGTCCGTCACCCTGCCGCCCGCCTCCTCCACAAGAAGCTTACCTGCTGCGACATCCCAGGCATAGAGCTTCAGTTCCCAGAATCCGTCAAACCGACCAGCTGCCACATAGCAGAGGTCCAGGGCTGCTGAGCCATCCCGTCTGTTAGGCTAGGACTATAAAGGGATTTCCTATATTTACCGCGTGTGATATTATAGAAATAGACCGCTTTAAGGAGGTTGTTGAATGGAAACAAAGCTTAAAATGATCTATTGGAAAGGCGAAAAATTCTGGGTGGGCAAGCTCCTTGAACATCCCGAAATAATGACACAAGGCGAGACGCTGGAAGAACTTGAAGAAAACATGAAAGACGCCTACACGCTGATGACAATGGAGGATGTCCCTCAAGAGCACGAAGTCAAAGAGCTCGCCCTGAACGTATGAAGAGAAAGGAGCTGATAAAGAGAATCTCGTCAGCCGGGTGCGTGCTTGTAAGGCATGGCACCCGCCACGATCTTTATAGAAATCCAAAAACCGGCAAGAAGCAGGCTATCCCAAGACATAGTGAAATAGACGAGAATCTTGCAAAGCACATTCTAAAGGAATTGGCATAACCACCTTATGCAGCCAATCGCAGGAAAGCCGGCGCTGGCTGGTCTTTGTGCTTGGTAGCAACAGTGTCACAAGGGCATCTGATTTAACTCCCTTTCTGCAACACCCTAATCATCTCCTCGTGAATCTTTCCATTCGTGGCCAGGGTCTCCTTGCCATTGACGTCCAGTGCCTTTCCGCAAAAGTCCGTCACCGTTCCCCCTGCCTCCTCCACTAAAAGCTTGCCCGCTGCCACATCCCAGGGTTGAAGCTTCAGTTCCCAGAACCCGTCAAACCTCCCCGCAGCTACGTAGCAGAGGTCCAGGGCAGCCGAGCCGTCCCTCCTGATGGCCCGGGCCTCCATGATGAAGTGGTTGAAGTGATCCAGGTTGTTCTCCGGGCTCTCCCTCACGTCATAGGGAAAGCCCGTGCAGATGAGGGCATTGGTGAGTTGCTCGGTCGCGGAGACGGCGATCCTCGCGCCATTCAAAAAGGCCCCCTTTCCTTGCCGGGCGGTAAAGAGCTCGTTAAGCAGGGGATCGTATATGGCTCCGAGAATAATCTCCTTCTCCAGCTCCAGGGCAACGGAGGTGGAGAAGCACGGGTATCCGTGGGCATAGTTGGTGGTCCCATCGAGGGGGTCGATGATCCACCGAAAGGGGGAGGGCAGCTCAGGCATGGGGGTCTCTTCGGTCAAGATATTATGCTGAGGAAAATGCTTTTTAATAATCTCGATGATCCTCTGCTCGCACCTCCTGTCCACCTCGGTAACGAGGTTGATCGCGCCTTTAAACTCGATCCTTTTGTCTCTCCCCAACCACTCCTTCTGAATCTTGCCCGACTCTCGGACGGCGCGGATGGCTAGCGCCTGAAGCTCATCGAGTTGCATTGCTCCTCCATGCGAAAATTTTTTGAGTAGGTTAACGGTGTGGTCAAAAAAGAAAGTAATTTCCCATGACCTCTTCGGCCACCCATGAACCATGAAAATCCCCCCATCCCCCCTTTACTAAAGGGGGGCAAGGGGGGATTTAAAATCTATTTTCTAACTAAAGCTCAAAGAAACCTGAGACGGTACGCAGTATGCCAGAAAAAATGCAGAGCCCCCTATCACGCCTTCTTTTCAACGATCTTATAGATCGCTTTCAAGGCATCTGCCAGTTTTTCAACCCTGGCGCTCCCGGTCCGGGCAAGGGTGGGGTTCCCCCCCCCTTTGCCTCCTATAATCTCGGCTATCCCTTGAATCAGTTCGTCGGCGCGTAATCGTTCGGCCAGGTCCTTGGTGACCATAAGCACCAGCGTTATCTTCCCTTCGTGCTCACCCCCCACAAGGACGATCCCCGAACCGATTTTGTCCTTGATCCCGTCCCCCATCTCCCGGAGGCCCTTGTGATCCACCCCATCCGCTTGAAAGGCGACTACTTTTATACCCTTTATCTCTTTGACCTCCGGACCTGCCCCGGTTTGCGAGGTGGCAAGCCTGCGGCGCAGGGTCTCGATCTCCCGCTCCAAGCTCCGCTGTCCTGCCAGAAGCCGCTCCACCTTGGATGCAACCTCTCCGGGCCTCGCCTTGAGGAGCTGGGCCGCCTCCTTGAGCTCCCCCTCTTGCGATCGGAGATGGTCAAAGGCCCCTTGACCGGTCAAGGCTTCTATCCTCCTCACCCCGGCAGCTACCCCGCTCTCGGAAACCACCTTGAAGATCCCTATCTCCCCGGTCCTCGTCACATGGCTCCCCCCGCACAGCTCCTGGCTGTAATCCCCGAGGGATATCACACGCGCCTGTTCCCCGTACTTCTCGCCGAACAGCGCCGTGGCGCCTTTTTCGATGGCCTCCTCCGTGGCCATGACCTCGACGGCGATTGGCTGATCCTCCCATATCCATCGGTTTACCAACGCCTCGATCCGCTCCAGGGTATTCGGAGCAAGCGCCTCATAGTGGGTAAAATCGAAGCGCAAGCGCTCGGGCGCAACCAACGAGCCGGCCTGATTGATGTGCCCCCCCACAACCTTTCTCAGGGCCGCCTGTAAGATATGGGTGGCGGTGTGGTTGCGGGCCGTGGCCCTTCTGCGCTCGCCATCCACCTGCAGGGTGATCTTTACACCAACCTTGACCTCCCCCTCCGTGATCAACCCCTTGTGCAGGATGAGCTCGGGCAGGGGACGGCTGGTATGGCGCACCTCCATCAGAAACCCCTTGCCCTGGATGACCCCCTGATCCCCCACCTGTCCCCCTGACTCGCCATAAAAGGGGGTTTGGGCGCTGATGATCTCCACCTCTTCCCCCTGGCAAGCGGAGGGGACGAACTGGTCGTCTTTGATGATCCGCGTTATCTCTGAGGAGACCTGCAAGGTCTCATAGCCGACAAACCGGGTCGCAACCCCCTCGGCAATCAGCCCTTGATAGAGGGGGGGGATACCCTCTCCCATCTCCCCCTTCCATGTCTCCCGCGCCCGCTTCTTTTGATCATCCATGGATTGCTCAAATCCCTTGAGATCGATGGTCATCCCCTTCTCCCTGACGATGTCCTCGGTCAAATCAATGGGAAATCCGAAAGTATCATAGAGCTTGAAGGCAATTGCCCCCGGCAGGACCTTCTTCTTTTTCGCCTTCAGTTGTTCCATCTCCTCCTGCAAGATCTTGAGCCCATTGTCCAGGGTCTCCGAGAACCGCTCCTCTTCGCGCTGCAGGAGCTGGGTGAGATGCGTTTTACCCGCCTTGATCTCCGGATAGGCCTCCCCCATCACCTCCGTCACCCTGTCCGCCATCGCGACGAGCAAGGGGCTCGTGATACCCAGAAGCTTGCCATGGCGCAGGGCGCGGCGGATGATCCTGCGCAGCACGTATCCCCGGCCCTCGTTGGCCGGAAGGACCCCATCGGCGAGGAGAAAGGTCACTGCCCTGGCGTGGTCGGCGATTACCTTGATGGAGACATCCGTGTCCGCATCGGCCCCGTATCTCGCCCCGCTGATCTCTTCAACACGTTTTATGATACCCTGAAAGAGGTCGCTGTCATAATTGCTCTTCACGCCCTGAACTGCCGCCGCTATCCGCTCCAGCCCCATCCCCGTATCGATGCTCGGCTTGGGCAGCGGGCTTAAGCGGCCATCCTGCTCTCTATTGTATTGCATGAAGACGAGGTTCCAGAGCTCCAGAAACCGGTCGCAATCGCACCCCACCCCGCATGCCGGAGAACCACACCCCATGCCCGCTCCCTGATCGATGATGATCTCCGAACAGGGACCGCAGGGGCCGGTATCCCCCATGGCCCAGAAGTTGTCCTTCTCACCCAGGGGTACGATCCGCTCCGCAGGCAGTTTGATTCGCTCCTGCCAGATGCCGGCGGCTTCGTCATCTTCCTTGAAGACCGAGACCCACAACTGCTCGGCGGGGAGGTGCAGGTCCTGGGTGAGGAACTCCCACCCCATCTCGATGGCCCCTTCCTTGAAGTAGTCACCGAAGGAAAAATTCCCCAACATCTCAAAGAAGGTATGGTGGCGGGCCGTCCTGCCCACATTCTCCATGTCATTGTGTTTTCCCCCTGCGCGCAAACACTTCTGCGCCGAAGCGGCTCGGTTATACTCTCTGGTCTCCTCCTGGAGGAAGACCCGTTTGAACTGGACCATGCCGGCGTTGGTAAACAGGAGGGTGGGATCATCATAGGGCACCAAGGGAGAGCTCTTGATGACCTTATGACCCCGCTGCTCAAAATAGTGTAAAAAGGCGGCCCGTACTTCGTCCCCTCTCATCATCTAAAACTTTTCGACCTCCAACCCCTTCTCTTCCTCCCCGCCTTTATCCGTCTTCTCAAATTCATCCCAGGTCATATCGCTCGTAGCCAGAATTCCCTTGACCCTGAGGGCAAAGTCTTCGGGGTTGCTGCTGTGGCGCAGGGCCTCTTCGTAGGTAATCAATTCCCGCTTGAGCAGCGACATGAGGGATTGATCGAAGGTCTGCATGTGATAGGTGGCGTGCCCTTGAGCGATGGCCTCATGGATATCCTGGGTCTTATCCTTATCCACGATGCACTCCCGGATACGCGAGGTGGAAAGCATGATTTCCACCGCGGGGACCCTCCCCATCCCATCGGCCCGGGGCAAAAGCCGCTGGGAGACCACCGCTTTGAGGATTCCGGCCAACTGGAGCCGGATCTGTTTCTGCTGATACGGGGGGTAGACGGCGACGATCCTGTTCACCGTCTCCGCGGCATCGAGGGTGTGGAGGGTGCTGAGGACAAGATGTCCGGTCTCGGCCGCTAAGATTGCCGTCTCAATGGTCTCAAAGTCCCGCATCTCCCCCACGAGGATCACGTCCGGGTCCTGGCGCAAGGCCATCTTCAGGGCCTGGGCAAAGTTCTCGGTGTCCGTGCCGATCTCTCTCTGGCTGACGATCCCTTTTTGGTCGCGATGGAGGAACTCGATGGGGTCCTCGATGGTAATGATGTGACTGCGTCGGTTGGAGTTTATCTGGTCTATCAGGGCCGCCAGGGTGGTCGACTTGCCGCTGCCGGTGGTGCCCGTCAGGAGGACCAATCCCCTCACCTCCCTGGAGACCCGCGCCAACACCTCCACCGGCAGGTTGAGCTCCTCAAACCCCTTGATCCCGAAGGGGATCACCCTGAGGGCGATGGCGATGGTGCCCCGCTGCTGAAAGATGTTGACCCGGAACCGCCCCATGCCGGAGATGCCGTAACCCATATCGATCTCCATCTCCCGCAGGAATCGCTCCCGCTGCCGCTCGTTCATGATCTGATAGGCCGTCTTGGCTATCTCGCTGGCGTCCATGGCCGCGTAGTCCTTGAGCGGGACCAACTCCCCGTCGATCCTCAAGATAGGGGGTTGACCGACCTTAAAGTGGATATCCGAGGCCCGGTTGTTCAGGGCGACGAGAAGAACCTCACTCAGTTCCATCCCCCACCTCCTTGTGTGCTTTGGGGAGCTTGTTCTGCTCCTGGATCTTCCCCACGATCTCCTCTCTTATCTCGGGGTTCTCCTTTATAAAGGTCTTGGCATTCTCCCTGCCCTGGCCGATCCTCGTGTCGCCGTAGGAGTACCACGTGCCCATCTTCTCCAGGATATTGAGATCGGTGGCGAGATCCACGATCTCCCCATCCCGGGAGATCCCCTCTCCATAGATGATATCAAACTGCACCTCCTTGAAAGGAGGGGCCACTTTATTCTTCACCACCCTGACCCTGGTTCGATTTCCCACCACATCCTGGCCTTGTTTGATGGAGGCTATCTTCCTGATATCCAGCCTCACCGAGGTGTAGAACTTGAGGGCATTGCCACCGGGGGTGGTCTCCGGATTGCCGAACATCACCCCGATCTTCATCCGGATCTGATTGATAAAGATCACGAGGGCCTTTGATCTGTTGATGGTGGCCGCCAGCTTCCGCAGGGCCTGGGACATGAGCCTCGCCTGCAAGCCCATGTGGGCGTCTCCCATATCCCCTTCGATCTCCGCCCTCGGGACCAGGGCAGCCACTGAATCGATGACGATCACATCGACAGCCCCGCTTCGCACCAGGATCTCCACGATCTCGAGGGCCTGCTCCCCGGTATCGGGCTGGGACACGAGGAGGTCCTCCACCTTCACCCCCAATTGCTGGGCATAATTGAGGTCCAGGGCGTGTTCCGCATCGATAAAGGCCGCTATCCCCGCCTTCTGGGCCTCGGCAACCACGTGGAGGCCCAAGGTGGTCTTCCCCGAGGACTCGGGACCGAAGATCTCCACTACCCTGCCGCGGGGGAGTCCCCCCACCCCGAGGGCCAGATCAAGGCCCAGAGAACCGGTGGATATGGTCTGAATCTCCGCTGGTTGTACCTCGGCTCCAAGGCGCATGATGGCCCCCTTGCCGAACTGTTTCTCAATCTGCGTGACAGCCACATTGACTGCCTTGTCCTTTTCTTTGTCGAGCTCCATCATTCACCTCCCTGCTTGTAAGGCACCCTGTATCGCATTCCGACACATCCCGCCCCTGCTCCTTAAATTTTAAGTCTAAGGAAAGCAGGATGTCACAAAGTGACACATTCAGATTTTGCCGCCTTGCGGCATGATGTCCTTAAAAGATTTAAAGGAGCATCATTACACAAAGTATCCCACCCCGCTTTAAAAATTTAAATGATGGGATGTCGCCGTGCGACAGGGCGGGACCTGCCCCCTCCCGCTGGCGGGAGAGGGGAAAAAATGAAGTGCATATTTCGTTTTGACACCTCAACCATCAAAATTCCGCTTGCTATCAAATCTCCAACGGGATGACCTTCAACTTGGTATACTCCGCTCCTGTCGGTTTTAACTGGCTCCGGAAGAGGCAGATCTCCCGAACCTCCATGGTCCCCAAATCGCTCTCTTTCATATCTTCGAGGGCCCGGGCCACAGCCCCCCTGCCCTTGCCTGAGCGCAGACGCCCTATGGTCAGGTGGGGGGTGTACCCCCTGCCCTCCTTCGTAAAACCCATCTCCTCCATGCCCTTTTCCACCCTGGCCTGTAGCTCCTTGACCTCGCCGCTCGGATCATCGACCCCTATCCAGATGACACGGGCATTCTTCGCATGAGGGAACCCTCCGCACCCCCTGATCCCGATGGTGAAGGGCCCTCTTCCCTTGACGCATTCCTCTGCCTTGCTCGCGATCCCCTCGATGCGATCCGGATCTACCTCGCCGAGAAACTTGAGGGTGAGATGGATGCCCTCCGGCCTGGCCCAGCTCACACCGGCGGCACGCTCCCTCATCCCCCCTTGGATCCTTCGCACCCCCGCTGCTATCTCTTGACTGAGCTCTACGGCAATAAAGGACCTCCAGCCCGCCACCCGGCTTCCCCGCTATCTTGTCAAAGGCGCCGTCTTCTCCTTGCTCAATCCCCCGGCACGCTTCTTGTACCAATCCCGCACGACATTCACCGGGCCGGTCAGGAGATAGAGGGAGGAAAAGATGAAGAGCATCGTCGCCGGCTCAGCCACCACCACCACGATGATCAAGATCATGGCAACGAGTGTGCTGAAGGGCTTCCTCTTGAGGAGCTCCAAGTTCTTGAAGCTGGGATAGCGGATGTTGCTCACCATGAGGAAGGCGAGCGCGTAGATCAAGATGAGAAGGGATAGATGTTTGGTCTCCCCTTCTTCACCCAAGTGATGGAGCAAAAAGACGCTGGCTACGATGAGACTTGCCGCCATCGGGATCGGGAGCCCCCGGAACGAGCGAGGCTCCGCTGTGTCGAACTGGGCATTAAACCGGGCCAATCTGAGGGCGCCGCAGGCCACATAGAGAAAGGCAGCCAACCATCCCCACCTCCCATAGGGCTGCAGGGCCCACGAGAAAACCAGGATAGCCGGGGCCACACCGAAGGCCACCAGATCGGCGAGGGAGTCATACTCCACCCCAAAACGGCTGGTGGTTTTGGTCAGGCGGGCCACCCTGCCGTCGACCCCATCAAAGAAGAAGGCGACCATGATGGCTATCGCCGCAATGATATACGCCCCGTTAAAGGCGGCAACGATGGCATAGAAACCTCCGACAAGGCATCCTGAGGTGAGCAGGTTGGGCAATAGATAGATCCCCCTTCTCACCCCTGCCCTCGTCCTCTTACGTCTTTTTCTTTTCATTGGATCACCCCCACTATGCTCTCTCCCCCTTTGACGCGTTCTCCCACCCGGACCCGAACAACGACACCGCGGGGGAGGTAGACATCCACCCGGGAGCCGAAGAGGATCGTCCCAAAGATCTCCCCTCGCCGCACCGCATCGCCTGTGCGCACATAGCAGACGATCCTGCGGGCTAAAATGCCGGCCACCTGGACAAAGCGCATTGTCAGTCCTTCGGAGCTCTTCAATAGGAGAGAATTCTGCTCGTTCTTGCGCGAGGCCTCCCCTTTGCTCGCCGGCAGAAATTTGCCCGGCTTGTAGCTGATCCCCGTGATCCTGCCGGCGGCAGGCGCACGGTTTACATGGCAGTTAAAGACGGACATAAAGATACTCACCTTGGCCCCCTCTGCCTCTTTTTTCACGACCACTATCCTGCCATCGGCTGGCGAGAGGATTAGGCCTTCGCCATCGGGGATGCGGCGGCGCGGGTTCCGAAAAAAGGAGCACATAAAGATGGTCAGCGCGAGAAAGGGGAGAAAGAAATAAAGTTTCCCCCACAGGCCCGCGAGCGCCGTGAGCACGGCGGGGATAACGATGAACGGTATCCCCTCGA
>Ga0214473_10000872_pt1 | contig 41220 bp, 43 predicted proteins | sample RVTome_7_FD_203509 | JGI IMG/M metagenome (GOLD analysis project Ga0214473, IMG submission 203509) | Soil microbial communities from uranium-contaminated site in the Upper Colorado River Basin, Wyoming, United States - RVT98D197 | ecosystem: Environmental > Terrestrial > Soil > Contaminated >...
GCGCATGACCTCCAAGGCCTGGCGCACTCCTCGCACCTTCTTATAGACGTCGACGACACCCTCATCAATGCTCAGTACCGGCTTGATGTTCAGAAGCGTCCCCATCAGATGCGAGGCTCGGCCGATGCGACCGCCTTTGAACAGCTGATCGAGAGTGGTGGGCAGGAAATAGAACGTCTTCTCGGCCAGGAACTTGTCGATGTAGGCATCGAACTTCTCCTCCGGCATACCTCTGTCCAAGCGTTCCACCAGGCGGTCGACGAGCAGGGCGATGCCGCCGGTGGCCACTTGAGAGTCGACTACCTTCACCCCGTCGATCTGGCTCTGGGCCACTTCGGCGCTCGCGCACGTGCCGCTGAGCTTGCCGCTCAAGTGCACCGAATAGACGCGCTGGTACTGCTGACGCAGCGTCCTGTAACGTTCGAGGAAGGCTCCGGCGGAGGGCTGCGAGGTGCGCGGGAGTTCCGGGGCCGTCTTCAACCTCGCGTAGAACTCGCGGGGTTCCATCTCCACCCAGTCGAGATAGGCCTCCTCACCGAAATACACCGTCAGCGGCACCATGCTGACGTTCGGATCAGCCGCCAGGTAGTCGGGCAGGTCGGCGGTTGAATCGACCACGATCGCGGTCGATTCTCGATCGACGATCATCCTGCACTCACCCCCATCTCGTGATCGCCGACACAGGATGACACTACTCGGCCGACAGTAACAAAGGATAGAAGGGTTGACCGCCCTCGTGCACGTCGATCTCTGCTCCCGGGTAGCGCATGCGTAAGCGGTCGAACATCTCGGCGACTCGACCTGCGCTATCGTCGGCTCCCAGGAGGGCAGTCAGTATCTCCCGGCCCCCGCCAAGCAACCGCGCCACCACTTCCTCGACCACCGGCTCCAGATCGGGGGAAGCGATAACCACCTGGTCCTCCACCAGCCCCATGAAGTCTTGCGCTTTGATCTCCACTCCATCTACCAGAGAGTCCCTCACAGCCTGGGTCACCTCGGCAGTAAGGACGCCGTCAAGTGCCGCGAGCATCTCTCTGACATTTTCCGTGCCTGGGTTACGTTTGTCGTATGCGACCGCCGCGGAGAGTCCGGCCTGGATGGACCGCGTCGGTACCACCAGCACGTCCCTGTCGCCAAGCTTTACCGTTTGATCGGCGGTCATGATGACATTGCTGTTGTTGGGCAAGATGACCACCGAGGGCGCTGTCGCCTTGCTGACCGCCCACATCAGGTCTTCCGCCGACGGGTTCATAGATTGCCCACCGTCGACGATGAGCTCCACGCCCAGGTTGCGGAAGAGCGCTTTGTTGCCTTCCCCGGCGACAACGGCCACTACCTGGGTAAGTCCGGGATCCACCGGAGCAGCGCCGACTGCCTGGCGCAGACGCTCGTGGCGGGCGGCGGTCTGCTCCTTCATGTTGTCTATCTCTATCTCGGTCAGAACGCCCAGGGAGGTGGCCAGCGCGATGACTCGGCCCGGGTCGTCGGTGTGGACGTGAACCTTCAAGCGGTCTTCATCCCCTACTACCAGCAGGCTATCGCCCAGCCGCGAGAGCTTCTCCTCTAAGGATCCTTTGTCAAGCCCCCGGCCGCTGATCAGGAAGCTCGCGCAGTAGGTGAACTGACTCTCGGTCTCGATGCCTTCCTCCCCGTACAAGGCGCCTTCGAAAACCGGCGGCTGCTCGGTATGAGTGGCAATATAGGTCCGCCGATCGCTCCGCCCGTCCGCGGCCCCCTCGACCAGTACGACCAATCCATAGCCTCCGGCGTCCACCACTCCCGCGTCCGCCAGCACTCGTAGAAGGGTCGGGGTCCTCTCCACGCTCTTCCAGCCCGCTGCCACGACCTGGTCCATGAACGCGCGCGGGTCGGCTGACTCGGGCGCCTCTGCCGCAGCTTCCGCCATCTCGCGGAGGACTGTCAGCATGGTGCCCTCCACCGGTTTGCGTACGGCTCGGTATGCTGTATCCGTAGCGTGTCGCAAGGCCCGAGTGAGCGCGCCCGCGGTGATCGAGCCCTCCTGGGCGATGGCCTCCATGGCTCCCCGTATGATCTGCGACAAGATCACCCCACTGTTTCCCCGAGCTCCCATCAGCGCGGCCTGAGAGATGGCGGCGCATAGCTCGGCCACGGAGAGACCTGGCGGAAGCTTGGCCACGGAGTCGAGGATCCCCCGCATGGTCAGGGCAAGATTAGTCCCGGTGTCCCCATCGGGGACCGGGAAGACGTTCAGATCGTTGATCTCCTGCTTCCGCTCCTCCAAGGCCTGGAAGCCGGCAGCCACGAGGGTGCGAGCCTGGGAGACGCTGAGCAACGCTCCATCGCTATTCGCCAACCCTGACCCCTTGCACATAGATCTGCAGGCCGGTCACCGGCCGGCCGGTCATCTTCTCGACGTTGTACGCGACCTGCGAGCGAACGCTGCCGGCGACCTCGGCTACATTCAACCCGTATTCAACGATGATATAGATCTTGATCCGCAGTTGCTCCGGCGCCTGCTCGACTCTGATCCCTTGATGTAGACGGTCACGCGAAAGTAGCGAGGCCACTCCCTGCCGCAGGTTGGGTGAAGCCATCCCCACAACCCCGTAGCTCTCTAGGACCGTCCAGCCGACGATGTCGCCGATCGCGTGATCAGTTACGACCAGGCTGCCCTCGACCACGGGGCTGGATGCCGCTGAAGGCTCGATCTCGCTAATCACGTCTCGCGGCCTGCTTATTCTGCCTTAGATTGTTCCACCGGAGCGAGCTTGTTGAGCTCCGCAAGTATGGCTTCAGGATTAATGCCATGCATCTTGGCTCCATCCTCGATGGACTCCATACTCACGCCCATGCAACCGATGCAGCCCATGCCATATGCGGCGAAGACCTCGCGGGCGCGCGGGTCGACCTGGAGCGCTTCCATGATCGACATATCCTTGGTAAAGATGGCCATCTCCTTTCCCCGGTCGAGCACAACCATGCTTCAGTATTCTACCCTACCGAATGGCGGCGAATGTCGCCGTTCTGCCCAGCCCTTGTCAGACCATGCAGGACTGCGGCATACTATGGCCCTCAAACAAGCGGGCAATTCAAAGAAGGATGAGCGGCCACATGTCCAAGGTGTGCGTGATCTGCGGCAAGAAGCCTAGTTTCGGCAACAATAGAAGCCACTCCATGCGCGCCACACCCCGGCGCTGGGATCCCAATGTGCAGAAGGTGCGCATCCAGCTCGACGGCAAGCCCACCCGGGCCTATGTGTGCGCCAAGTGCCTCAAAGCCCACAAGGTGGAGAAAGTAGCCTAGCTGCCGGAACCCTCCAGGTTCCGAAGCAGGTTGGCCATCTCCAAGGCGGAGACCGCGGCATCCCAGCCTTTGTTCCCAGCCTTGGTACCTGCTCGCTCCACCGCTTGCTCGATGTTCTCCGTCGTTAACACCCCAAAAATGACGGGGATCCCGGAGTCCAACTGCACTTTGGCCACTCCCTTGGCCACCTCGGCCGACACGTAGTCGAAATGCGGCGTGGAGCCGCGGATAACGGCTCCCAGGCAGATCACCGCGTCGTACTTCTTGCCCTGCGCCATCCGCTGGGCGATCAACGGGATCTCCATAGCCCCCGGCACCCAGGCCACGTCGACGTCGGCGGCACTGACTCCGTGCCGGGTAAGGCAATCCCAGGCTCCGGACAGCAGTTTGCTACTGATGAACTCGTTGAACCGGCTCACCACGATGGCGAACTGGAGTCCCTCTCCTTTCAAGAACCCCTCAAAGACATGCCCTTTCTCAGTCATCCTCTTCGTCCTTTCCCTCGTCTTCGATATATTGCAGGCCCTGATGATGGAGGATGTGCCCCAGCTTCTCCTTCTTGACCCGGAGATAGCGCAGGTTCGCATCGCTCGGTTTCACTTCCAGCGGGACGCGCTCGGTCACCGTGAGGCCGTAGCCTTCCAGACCCACCAGCTTGCGCGGGTTATTGGTCATGATCCGTATGGATGTAAGTCCCAGGTCGACAAGTATCTGCGCTCCGATGCCGTAGTCGCGTAGATCGGGGGCGAAGCCCAAATCCACGTTGGCCTCCACGGTGTCTCTCCCCCGTTCTTGTAACTCGTAGGCGCGCAGTTTGTTCAGCAACCCTATCCCCCGGCCTTCCTGCGCCATATACAGAAGCACGCCCAAGCCCTCGCGTTCGATGAGATCGAGCGCAACCGTCAACTGTTCACCGCAGTCGCAGCGGAGCGAGTGGAACACGTCTCCCGTGAGGCACTCGGAATGCACCCGCACCAGCACGTCCTCCTTACCGGCGACATCTCCCTTCACCAGAGCCAGGTGCTGCTCACCATCCAGCAAGCTCTCGTAGCCGTAAGCCGTGAACTCGCCCGCTTGGGTAGGCATGCTCACCACCGCCACCCGCCGCACCAGCTTCTCCGTGCGCCGCCGGTACCGGATGAGATCGGCTACCGTGACCATCTTGAGGCCATGGCGCGCGCAGTAGGTCACCAGGTCGGGCACCCGGGCCATGGTCCCGTCTTCGTTCATCACCTCGCAGATCACGCCGGCGGGTGTGAGCCCGGCCAGACGGGCCAGGTCGACCGCCGCCTCTGTCTGACCGGCCCGGGCCAGGACCCCCCCGGGTCGGGCGATAAGCGGGAACACATGTCCGGGCTGCACCAAGTCGTCGGCCCGGCTCCGTGGGTCTATCGCCACCTGGATGGTGTGGGCCCGGTCGGCTGCGGAGATGCCGGTGGTCACTCCCGCACGCGCCTCGATGGAGACCGTGAACGCCGTTCCGAACCGCGACTCGTTGGTGCGCGTCATGGGTTGCAGTTTGAGAGCATCCGCGCGCTCCGCAGTGATCGAGAGGCAGATCAAGCCCCGACCGTGCAGGGCCATGAAATTGACCGTGTCCGGGGTGATGAACTGAGCCGCCATGGTCAGGTCACCCTCGTTCTCCCTGTCTTCGTCGTCCACTACGATCACCATGCGGCCGCTCTTGATCTCCTCCAGGGCCTCTTCTATAGTGGCGAAGCTGCTCCGCTCTTTTATCACTCGTAACCTCCTTCGCGCCGCCGGCCCCTCGGGGAGTGCGGCGCGGTGTGTCCCCGGTCGATCATCACACAAAACCTTGGTCGCGCAGGAGCTTCTCCGTGAGACCACTCGCTGGGGTACCCAGAGCCTCCGAGCCCAGCGCGTGCAGGCTCTTTTGGACGTAGCGAGCCAGCACGTCCGCTTCCACATTCACCTGGAGTCCTGCTCTGACGTTCCTGAGGGTGGTCTCCTTCAGAGTGTGGGGAATGATCCCTACCTGGAACCATTCTGCGCCGACGGCCACAACCGTAAGTGAGATCCCATCAAGGGCTATCGAACCTTTTGGAGCTACACAGCCCCTCACGGCTTCCGGCAGCGAGACCGTCACCTCCGACGCGCTGCCCTTCGTCTGAACCGCCAGAACCTCGGCCACCGCGTCGACGTGCCCCAGTACCAGGTGTCCCCCCAATCGTCCCCCCAGGACCAAAGACCGCTCGAGATTCACGAGGTCCCCACTCGTCACCTGCCCCAAGGTCGTGTGTAAGAGAGTCTCGGGCATGCAGTCGACAACGAATCCGCTGCTATCCAGCTCGACAATGGTAAGGCAGGCACCACTGACGGCGACGGAGTCTCCCACACGCGTGCCCTCAAGGACCGTGCGGGCCCGCACGCTCAGGCGACCGCCGTCTCCGCGGCGTTCCAAACGGCTGACGGTCCCTACTTCTTCCACCAGTCCGGTAAACATCAGAAGGATCCCTTCACATATCCCGAGACGAGCAGGTCGGAGCCGACGGACTCTACCTCCAGCTCCCTCAACCGCGTGGCCTCGCCCATAGAAACGGGGCCGGCGCCTAGCAAAGGTGCGCGGTTATCTCTACCCGAAATGATCTGGGGACAGACGAAGGCCATGACCCTGTCGATCAAACCCGCCGCCCACCAGGCGCCCGCCACTCGTGGCCCACCTTCGAGCAGCACCGTCTGAACACCGCGGGCGCCCAGCATGCGGGCCACTTCCTCGGGATCGAGATCGGCGTTCTCCCCTCGGCGCACAGCGACCGTCTCGACTCCCCAGGACTCGACCTCGGCCCGCCGGGCCTCGGCCACTTCACTGCCGCACACCACCAGTACCGGCCCCTGCTCGCCGGTTTTCACCAGGGCAGCATCCCCATGCAGCATCAATCCACCATCGAGCACGACACGCAGCGGCTGCCGGTCGCAGGCTACTTCACGCGCCGTGAGGCGAGGATCATCGGCGCGCAAGGTGCCGCCTCCCACCATCACAGCGTCCGACCACGCGCGCAACTGGTGCACCAGGATGCGGCTTCCGGCACTTGAAATCCATCGCGAATCTCCTCCATCCGTAGCGACTCGCCCATCCAAGGTCATCGCATACTTGTACGTCACGAACGGGAGACCCGTGGCGACCCATTTCCGAAGGCCGTTGTTCTGGCGCTTTATTCGCAGTGCGAGCTCTCCCTCAGCCATGTCGACCTGTATGCCCGCCGCACGTAGCTGATCGAGCCCGCGACCGTTCACATGAGGAGAGGGATCTACGGAGCCGACGACGATCCTTTTGAAGCCACCGGCTACGAGCGCCGACGTGCACGGGGGGGTGCGTCCGTAGGTGCAGCATGGCTCCAAAGTGACGTACATCGTGGCCCCGGTGCACACGTCCTCGAAACAGAGGCCTTCCGCCGACGCATCCGCTCCCGCGCACCCGCCGGGACGGGAGCTCAGCGCGTCCTTCATAGCGGCTACCTCAGCGTGGTCGCGCCATGGGCCGGCGTGATATCCCTCGCCCAACACGCGCCCTCCCGCGACAATGACCGCCCCAACAAGAGGGTTGGGGCTGGTGCAACCGCGTCCCTTGTCGGCGAGGCTCATGGCCCGCTCGAGATAGCCCGTGTCCGTTGTATCCAAAGGCATGAAAAAACCCCTCAGCCTATGGGCCCAGGGGTCGGCGGAGCAATGAGACGCTCCGGTCTTCTCTCTTCCAGACTTTCACTGTCGGCCCAGGAATCACACCTGGTCTGCCGTGCACGGCTCGCGGGCTGTCACCGCCGGTAGGGAATCTCACCCAACCCCGAAGACCACGTATTGGTACGCATCAACGTACCGCGCGACAGAATCTACCATAGCTCGCCGCGCCCTGCCAGGCCAAGACCGCCCATCCGTCGCCCGCAAGTCCGTCCGCGACCGTGCTACCTGACGCCGACCTAGGCATCAGCCCCTTATCAGCTCTTGTAATCGACGGGCCTCCGCCCCTGGATCCGCGCCCCCGAACACGGCCGACCCGGCCACGAGCCAGTTCGCCCCCGCTTCCACTACCCGCCTGATATTGTCCTCGTGGACGCCCCCATCGACCTCTATGGCCACGCCGGCGGGAAGAATCCGGCGCAATCGGGGCACGTTGGCCAATGCCGACGCGATCAGTCGTTGTCCACCGAATCCTGGGTTGACGGTCATGACCAGCACGTAGTCGACAGAAGTCAGAATGTCCTCGATGCGCGCCAGATCCGTCCCGGGATTGATGGCCACCCCCGCTCCGGCGCCCAAAGCCTTGAGGGCCTGGATCGCGTGGTGCAGATGCGAACAGGCCTCCACGTGCACGCTCACCGCGTCGGCGCCGGCCTCGACGAACGCCTCCAGGTACTCTTCAGGCTGCTCGATCATCAGGTGGACGGAGATCAGACCGCCTCGCGCGTGTACTAGAGCCGCCACAGCCTCGACCACCAGGGGTCCGACGGTTATGTTGGGAACGAAGTGCCCGTCCATGACATCCACGTGGATCATGCTCACTCCGGCGTCCATCACCACGGCTATCTGCTCGCCCAACCGGGAGAAATCGGCCGAAAGGATCGAGGGAAGAAGGTGAAGCTCTTCATACACGGATGGGGGGATGGGCATGGACGCTCCCTACTACTGCGGTGGTTGGGGTTCGCCTGACGCTCGCCGGCCCGGCACTCGCTTGTCGGGGGAGTCCAACCATCCGCCCAGACGCGCGCCGTATCCACGGATGAAGTCGGACGCCGCCATCTTGCTCTTGCCGGCGGGTTGGACCAGCAGCACTTCGATCGCCCCCTGGCCGCAACCCACAAACAATCGGCTGCCGCTTACCAGCACCTCCCCAGGGCGTCCCGAAACGCCGGCTCCCTCGCTGGGCAGCGGCTGGAGCCCAGGCTGTCCGTAGGGCCAGGTTCGCCAGACCTTGAATTCAAGCCCTCCGCTGGCACTCCAAGCCCCGATGCCGGGGCTCAATGACCGCACCTGGTCGTGGACCGACGCTGCTCCCTTCCCTGGATCGAGCCGGCAATCAGCAATACCGAGTTTTGCCGCATAGGTGGCCATCCCCTGCTGCGCCGTCCACCCGACTGTGCCATCGGCCAAACCGGTCAGCACCTGGTCGAGCCCCATCGCGCCCATCACCGCGATGACCCGCCCAAGGGAGCCGGTATCGTCTCGCGGCCCCACGGAGACCGAGCTCTGCAAAGCCCAGGGACCGTCATCGAGGCCCTCGGCCATCCGCATGATGCTCACACCCGTGCATGGCTCCCCGGCGGCCAAAGCGCGTTCGATAGGGGCCGCGCCGCGATATGCGGGCAGCAGGGAGGCATGCACGTTTAGGCAGAGGAACGACTCGAGCAGCGGCGGCCTGAGGATCTGCCCGAAGGCGACAACGACCAGGGTTGCGGCACCGATTGCGTGGAGGCGGGCCAGAACGGCCGCGTCGTTCACGTCCTCCGCCTGGAAAGATTCCAGCCCCAGCCGATCGGCCTCGATCACCGCCGCCGGGGAGGCCGCCTTCCGCCCCCGGCCTCGCGGCCGGTCTGGCTGGGAGATGACGATGGCGGGCCGCCTACCCAGCGCGACCAGATCAGCCAACACCCAAGCGGCAAAATCGGGGGTCCCGGCAAAGGCGAAGTTCACGCGCCGGCGGCCAGCGTCCGCTCGCGCAGCTCTTTGAGAACCCGGCGCCGCTCATCGGGCGTTGTCCTGTCCAGGATCAGGCGTCCATCGAGGTGGTCGATCTCGTGTTGCACGATCCGGGCCAGTAACCCGGTGAGGTGGACTTGGAAGGTTTCGCCTTTGAGATCTTGGGCTTCCACCACCACTTCTTCAGGCCGGGTGACCTCCATGGTGCCTCCCGGGACAGAGAGACAACCCTCAGCGGCGGTGAAGCTGGTCTCCGACGACTCCACGATGCGCGGGTTGACGAAGATGTGCCGTTCCGTGTCCCGTTCGGGATGCCTCCACACCATGACCCGGCTCGCCACGCCGATCTGCGGTGCCGCCAAGCCTACGCCCTCCTCGCGGTCCATCACATCAAGCATTAGCTTGGCTAGCTTCTCCAGCCGGGCGTCGAACACGGTGACCGGACGGGTAGGCTGCCTCAGAGTCGGGTCACCGAAGGTGTAAAGCCGCTCGAGTGGCGTTTCTCTCGCAGGTGCAGGTCGTGTGTTGCCTTTGTCATTGCTCATTTTGCCTCGATCTTGCTCTCTGGCGCTTCAGTTGAAAGATTGCGGATCTACGTCCACCAGCAGCGTCACTCCTCTACGGCGGTAGGGCCCGGCCAGTTGGGCCATAGCCTGGCCTACGATCGCGCGCGCTCTCTCCCCGTCGCGTGCGGCCACCAGCAGATGCCACCTATCCCGCCCTCTGAGTGTTGGCAGCCTGCTAGGACCACGCAGTTCCTGGGCGGGGAAGTGAGGAGCAAGCCGTTCCACGAGATACCGGGCACCGATCTGGGCCCTGGTCGGCACTTGCGCCACGGTCATCAACCGGATGAGATCCGCGAACGGCGGATACCCCAAACGCTCCCTTACGGCAAGTTCCTCCCGGTAGAAACCGCGCTCGTCCTGCTCCAGCGCCATTCTAATACAGGGCACATCGGGATTCCAGGTCTGCACGAGGACCCGCCCTGGCCTTTCCGCGCGCCCCGCACGTCCGGCCACCTGAATGAGCAACTGGAACGTTCGTTCCGCCGCACGGAAATCCGGCACGTAGAGCCCAGTATCAGCGTCCGCGACCAGGACGAGTGTCACCTCAGGGAAGTCGTGCCCTTTGGCCACCATCTGCGTCCCCACGAGTACCGCCGGTCGCGCTGCCGCGAAAGTCTCAAGGATCGCCTGCACCCGGGTGCCGCTGCTAAGGACGTCGGAGTCCATCCGGAAGACCTGCTCGTGAGGCACGAGCGCCCGCAGTTCTTGGTCGAGGCGCTCGGTCCCCGGCGCTCCTCGAGTGAGCGGGGCTCCTCCGCATGAAGGGCACAGGGCCGGCTGTGAGTAGGCGCGCCCGCAGTGATGACAGAGCAGGCGTCGCAATCGGCTGTGGTAGGTGAGTGACAGCTCGCAGTCGCCGCACATCATCACGTGTCCGCACAGATCGCAGTGCACGTGACCCGCGTAGCCCCTGCGATTGAGAAGCACTATGGCTTGCTCTCCGCGACGAAGCGTCTCGGCCAGAGCTTCGCGCGAGAGCGGAGCGAGCAGCAGACCCGCTCCCTGCCTGCGCATGTCCACCACCTCGCAAACCGGCTGTGTCCCTGCCGCCCGACGCGAGAGGCGCAGGCGCCCCTCAGATCGCCGCATGCTTTCCACCGAAGGAGTCGCGCTTCCCTCGATGAGGAGCCCTCCCCTGAGCTCCAGACGCATCTGAGCGACCGTCCGGGCGTGGTACCGAGGCTCCTCTTCCTGCTTGTAGGAGGTGTCGTGAGCCTCGTCGACGATGATCAACCGTAGGTTCTTCACGGGGGCGAACACGGCCGACCGCGCTCCCACCACCAGGGGCGCATCGCCCGAAGCGATGCGCCGATACTCCCGAGCCCGCTCCCCGCGTGAAAGCCCGCTATGGAGTACCCCCACCCTGTTCCCGAACCGCGCGCGCACCCGGCCGATCATCAACGGGGTCAGCGCGATCTCGGGCACGAGCAGGACGGCGCCATGCCCATCTTCAAGGGCCCGGGCGAGGAGGCGCAAGTAGACCTCCGTCTTGCCGCTCCCTGTGATCCCCCAAAGCAGGCGCTCGGCGACGCCGGTTTCGGCATAGGCTGCGATGAGGTCTGCTACGGCCAACTCCTGCTCGGGCCAAAGGACCGGCATGTCGGATGGGGCGGCAGTCGACTTTTCGGCCCACTTCAACGACGCCGGCGCCTCCACCAACTCTACGAAACCCTTTGCGGCCAGCCTTCGCAACACGCCCCGCCCCACTCCCACCTGAGCAAGGAGCAGGGTCACCGCTATGCCCTCAGGCGGCACAGCGCCCAGGAGCGCCATCTGCCTGGGGGTCAGGCGCGCCGACTTCTCGACATCAAGCCCGGTTGGCGAGCCAGAGATGCGCACCACCCAACTCTTGCGCGCGGCGCCAGACTCCCCCCTCGCACCGATGACCGGCGGAGCTATCAGGCGGAGGCAAGACTCGAAGGAGCAGAGACACCTCTCCGACAACGAACGCGCGAGGTCGAGCAACTCTTGGGGCACGATGTCGTCGGACACCGTTTCTATGAAGCGGAGGTTGGTCGCGGTCGCGTCCTCGCAGCCCCTCTCCCCCACCACGACCGCACGCACCATGCGCCGCCCGAAAGGAGCCGACACGACCGACCCAGCGCCCACGAGCTTCTCGAGCTCGGGAGGCACAAGATAATCGAAAAGGCGGTCGCCGAGATGCCGAAGCCGTAAGAGAGGGACAAGCTGCACGACTCGCCCTCTTCGCCCCGCATAAGCCGGCGCCGCCTTCGTCTCCAGCGTCACTTCAGACCTACCCCGGGTCTCCTGCGCCTGTCACCGGCCCCTCACCTGCCGCCATCCGGGCACGAGTGCGGGCGCCGCCAGAGCGGCGCCGTCGCCGCCGGGCCGCCCCAGGATAGTGAGGGCTCCTTAAGCGAGACCGGCGTCCCGACGCAGTGCATCTGCTTTGTCGGTGCTCTCCCAGGTGAAATCAGCGTCCTCGCGCCCAAAGTGACCGTAGGCAGCCGTCTTCTCGTAAATGGGCCGCAGCAGTCGCAAGTCACGTATGATCGCGGCCGGTCTCAGGTCGAAATGACTGCTGACCAACTCGGTGATGAGCGTCGGGCTCACTCGTTCGGTCCCGAAGCACTCCACCATGACACTCACCGGATGGGCGACGCCAATGGCATAGGCGAGTTGGACCTCACAGCGGTCGGCCAGCCCCGCCGCAACCACGTTCTTGGCTACATAGCGGGCCGCATAGGCTGCGGAGCGATCGACCTTTGAGGGGTCCTTGCCGGAGAAGGCGCCCCCGCCGTGCCGGCCGAAACCGCCATAGGTGTCGACGATGATCTTGCGCCCGGTGAGGCCGGTGTCACCCATCGGGCCGCCGATGACGAACTTGCCGGTGGGGTTCACGTACAGCCTGGTCTTCTTGAATTCCGGGTCGTACAGCCCCTCAGGCAGCACCGGCCGGATCACGTGCTCGATCAAGTCGGGCCGCATGAGGGTGTCGATGTCGATACCGTCTTTGTGCTGCGCGGAAACGACGACTGCCGTGACGAACTGGGGCTTACCATCCGCGTACTTAACCGTTACCTGGCTTTTGCCGTCGGGCCGCAAGTACGGGAGGACGCCGCCTTTGCGCACCTCGCTCATCCGGTGTACCAATCGATGGGCCAGCAGGATGGGCATGGGCATGAGTTCCTCGGTGTCGCGGCACGCATAGCCGAACATCATCCCCTGGTCGCCGGCACCTTGGCAGTCGAGCGCATCCCCGTCGTCCGGGTCCACGCGGCATTCGAGAGCGGCCTGCACACCCTGAGCGATGTCCGGCGACTGCTCGTGGATGGTGGTGATCACACCGCAGGTATGGGCGTCAAAACCGTACTTGGCCCGGGTATAGCCAATACGCTCGATCGTTCTGCGGACTAGGGCGGGCACGTCCACGTAGGTCTCGGTAGTGATTTCGCCCGAGACGACTACCAGACCGGTGGTGATCAGAGTTTCACAGGCCACCCGGCCCTTCGCATCGTCCCTGAGCACGGCGTCAAGCACCGCATCGGAGATCTGGTCCGCGATCTTATCGGGGTGGCCTTCGCTCACCGACTCCGACGTGAACAGGAACTCATGGTTCTCCACAGTAACCTCCAGGAATATTACCCGCGAGACCGGGATAAGCCCGGCCGATCATTGCCGTCCCGCAGTGTATCAGACGCACCACCGGCCCATCTTGACTGCAGGCGTTCGGCGAACCCCGCCCTTCCCACAATGACCCGATGGTGAGTGCCCTTGCCGATCACCCCGCCACGATCTTCGGCCACCACCGAAAACACCAGCGATCTCCCCTCTATCTCTATCAAGGTGGCCTGGGCCACGACCTCCATACCGACCGGCGTAGGAGCCGCGTGGGTGACATCGAGCCGCGTGCCCACGGACGTCATCTCCCCGATCAATTGGCCTTCGATAGCCTTGACAGCCGCGGCTTCCATCAGTCTCACCATGACCGATGTCGCCAGCCCCTCGACGTCCCCCGACGCCAGGCTCGCCGCGGTCAACTCAGGGACCACCACCATGGTCACCCGAGCGGTTAGACCGGGTTCCAGACTCATCTCGCGCCTCCCTTGGCTGTCTCAGGTCTAACTGGGCGTGATATCCCGATTATCGATCACTCTCTGGGCCTTCCCCGTGTGACGCGGGATGGTCTTAGGCTCGACCAACCGCACCCGGGAGCGGATCCCCAGCTCTTGGCGCAAGCGCTCCTCGACATGGCTCTGGAAACCCATGAGCTTCTTCACCGCATCGGGGAAGAAGGACGGCGTGACCTCTATCTGGACCTCCATCTGGTCGAGAGCACCTTCCCTATACAGCAGTATCTGATAGTGCGGCTCGACTTTCTCGATGTCCATGAGCACTGCTTCGACCTGCGAAGGGTACACGTTGATGCCTCGGATGATGAGCATGTCATCAGCCCTAGCATACACCTTGCTATGCCGGGCAAAGACCCTGCCGCATGCGCACGGCCTGTAGCTGATACTGGCCAGATCGCCGGTGCGGTAGCGGATCACGGGAAGCGCCTCCTTCGTGAGGGAGGTGAAGACCAACTCACCCTCCTCCCCGTCGGGCGCCGGCTCCCCGCTCGCGCGGTCGACCACCTCGGCCAGGAAGTGATCCTCGTTGACGTGCAATCCGTCCTTGTTCCAGCATTCGTATGACACCCCCGGGCCGATGACCTCTGACAGACCGTAGTTGTCGCAGGCGGACATCCCGGTGCGCCTCTCGATTTCGTCGCGAAGCTGATTGGTCCATGGCTCGGAACCGAACAGCCCCACCCTCAAGCTCAGGTCCTTGAAATCGTATCCCAACTCCGGAGCCATTTCGGCGATGTACATGGCATAGGAAGGGGTGCCGACTAGGACCGTGGTCTTGAAGTCGCGCATGATGTGAAGCTGGCGTTGGGTGTTACCGGTCGAGGCCGGAATCACGGTCGCGCCGATCCGCTCCAGGCCGGCATGCATTCCGAACGCACCGGTGGTGAGCCCGTAGCCGAAGGCGATCTGAGCGATGTCGTGCGACCGCGCCCCGCCCGCCACAGCCACCCGGGCGCAAAGCTCCGACCAGGTATTCAGGTCACCCCGGCTGTACCCGACCACTGTAGGATTGGCGGTAGTGCCAGATGAAGAGTGGATGCGGCGCACCTTCTCCAAGGGCAAAGCGAACAATCCATACGGATATGCCGCCTTGAAGTCCCCTTTCACGCTGAACGGAAGTTTGCGGAGGTCGTCGAGCGAGCGCACGTCGGCCGGCTTGAGCTTCATCGCCATCCACCGGTCGCGATGGAAAGCAACGTTCTCATAAACCCAGCGAAGGGTCATCTGCAGACGCTTGAACTGCAACTCGCGCAGCTCCTCCCTGCCCATGGTCTCGTACTCCGGGTTCCAGATCTCGTTCATATCCTCTCCATCCGCCTACAAGAGATCGCTAGCTCCCAGGACCCGGAAGCCGCCATCTACCAGAAGGGTTTCCAGTCGTTCCAGTTCTTCGGTCTTCAGCAGCAGCGAATCCCGCGCTCCCAAGTAGATGTACTCGATGTCCACACCAGACTCGGCTACCAGCCGGGCCACAGCCGCGAGTGCGCCAGGTTCGTCGGGAATGACGGCGCACACGACAGGATATTCGACCACAACGTACTGGGCCGCGCCTAGGAGGTCCTTGGCCCGCTCCACTTGATCAACAACCAGACGTAGAATGCCGTAGTCCATGGCATCGGCGATGGTGAACGACAGCACGTTCACGCGCCCGTCGGCCAGCGTGATCAGTGCGTCGGCCAGATGGCCGGCCTTGTTCTCCACAAACACCGAGAGTTGGCTGATGCTCATCGAGACCCCCCAAAAGAGAAAGACGCCCGCCCCATATCATCCGCCCTCAAGCCAGACGAATGGACGCTATTCTACCGCCCGGTCAGCTCGTCGGGACGCGCAGAGCCCCTTCCATATACTTGAGCGACGGGTCCCAAAGGATCCACTCGTTGAAGCCCTGCTCTTCCGCCGCTTTGATCTGGAACTTCACTTCCGCGACCCCGTAGGTCACCCCACCAAGAGAAAAGTCCTGCAGCCACGGCCGGCCCATTGCGCCCGTACCCGCCAGTCGCTTTTTGGTGTCCTTCATGGCGCCGGTGACGATCTCGTAGGGGTGAGAATTCGGATCGGCCACCCCGTAGTAGTTGGCCGTGTAGTGGGACGGGTATACCATCGGGCAGACAATGTCAACGTTCTGGCTTATCTTCTCGACATTCTGCCCGATGGTCGCGGAGTCTTTCGCGCTGCCCGTACTTACCGTGATCCCGAACACGTCGGCCGACACCCACACCCCCAGCTTCTCGAGGCGCGCGCGCGCAAAAGCCAGGAAGCCTGCGATGGCATCTTCTTTGCTCGAGTATTCGCCGGGATAGAGCGCTTGGGAGATGGGGCCGTCGCTAGGGAAGCGTACGTAATCGAACTGGATCTCTCTGAAGCCGTGACGCGCGGCATCTTCGGCTACCTCCACCAAATACTCCCATACCTCATGGCTATAGGGGTTGACGTAGTTGAGACCCTTGTAGTCTTTCCAACTGCCCCCTTTCTTGCTCTTCACGGCCAGGTCCGGCCTCTTCTTGGCCAGAGTGGTGTCTTTGAAACAGACCAGCCGTGCGATAGGGGTGATGTTGTGCTCTCGGAGCCTGGCGATGAGTGCGTCGATATCGTCGATCCGGATGTCGATAAGTCCCAGTTCCTTGGCCAGGGGGACATCGGCGTCGTAGACGACCTGGCCAATATCATCCTTCACGTCGATGACAAAGGCATTAATCTCCGTGCGATCCGCCAAACCGATCATTTTGTTCAGCCTGTCGGAGGAGCCGGCCGCATAGCTGGTCATGTACACGCCTTTGACCGGGACGTAGGAGAGATCTCGGAACGCGCGCAGGTCTACAAGCGGTTCAGGGGTGTAATCGGCCGCCACTGGGAGGGCGACCGGTGCCGCCGCGGTACTTCTGTCTGACCCCCCGGGAAACCCGCCTCCGCCCACCAGCCAACTGCCGAGAGCCCACAGCAGAATAAACCCACCGACGAAGACGACTACTCCAGAGATCCCGACGAGGGCCAGCCACGGGCCTGCAGCTCTGCGCCGCCGAGCCGACCGGGAGTGACTAGAGCTCCTGGTAGTGTGGAGTTGGGCCATGGTGACGGGTATTCTAACAGAGGCTTCTGGTAAACTGAGGCCAACATGCGGCGAGACAAAGTCCTTCGCTTCCTCACAATCGCCTTTGTGGCCGGGGCCTTCATCGGACTGGTGTGCGGACTTGCCTTCGGCGGCGCATCACCAACCAGCACCTCCAAGGCCGTCGCCCAGACCGACAAAGGCGGCTCCGATTCGGCAACCGCCGCCTCCCTAGTTTCCTCGGCTTCTGCCGCACCTATGACTCCTGAGCGAGCAAAGGCCATCGGAGCCAACGAGATGGGTCAGGTGCTGGTCCTCATGTACCACCTGATCGATTCCGAGGAGACGGAGTGGACTCGGACTCCGGAGAACTTCCGGAAGGATATCGCTCTGCTCAAATCGGAGGGTTTCTATCCTATCAACGTGCGGGATCTGGCCTCCGGTAACATCGACATACCGGCCGGCAAGTCCCCGGTGGTGATCACGTTCGACGATTCCAGCCCCGGCCAGTACCGCATCCTCGACGACGGTACCCTGGATCCCGATTCCGCGGTGGGCATCCTCCAAGAGGCGGTAAAGGCAGGTAACTGGGCCCCCCGAGCCTCGTTCTTCTGCCTCCTAGACGTAGTCCCCAAAGAGCGCGAGCTTTTTGGCCAGCCCGATCGGCAACAGGAGAAGCTGAGGAACTTGGTGGAGTGGGGCTACGAAATCGGCAGCCACACCGTCACCCACCTCGATCTCAAGAAAGCCTCCACCACAGAGGCGACGAAACAGTTGGCCGAATCCCAAGCCACGCTTGAACGTCTCATTGGCGGCGGCTATGCGGTCACCAGCCTTTCTATTCCGTTCGGAGAGTATCCGGCCAAGGACAGCCTCATCGCGAGCGGACAGTACGATGACACTAAATACGCCTACACCGCAGGTCTTTCGTTGGGGGCCACCCCCTCGGCCTCACCCTTCTCCAGCGGCTTCAAAGCCCTCCATATCCCCCGTATTAGAGGCAGCGCCAACTACATCACCACCGCGATCGCGGATTTCAAGAAGAACCCGGAGTTGCGCTATATCTCAGACGGCGATCCTACTACGGTCTCGGCTCCCGCCGATCTGGCCTCGAAGTTGGGCAACCTGCGCACCGACCTCGGACGCCCGGTGGTCCGCTACTAGCCTACACGCGTGAGGGAGGCGCCCTCCTGCTGCTCCGCCACCTGGGAGACCCCGCCACATAGGCCGCATTCGTACCTCTCCCCCACCTTCGTCAGAGGGCCCAGATGCACGATCACGTTGCAGTGGGGGCAGCGGCGGTCTACATCCGGCTCCGCGCCTTGCAGAGTGATTTGCTCATCGACGATCTCCCAGAGGGGGTCGTACCTCTTCTTCGCCACCGGTCCTCCCGTGTCTTCGCCCGCACCAGTGGTGATTCGCCATCCACCCGGTGCTGTATTGTAGGGACACAGAGGGAGTCTCTCATACCTGGGCGGGGAGGCTCAAGGGGCGAAACCGCTGGAGACCTTGCGACGATTATGGTAGGCGATGAACTTCGTAAAGGGGCGACCGCAACGTTGACCGCGTTGGACCTGGGGCTGGCGCCATACGAACCGGTGCAGTTGTTGCAGGCTCGGCTGCGCCAGGCCGTGGCCGAGGGCGCTATCGAAGGGGTCCTCCTCTTGCTCGAGCATGAGCCGGTGATAACCCTGGGATGTCGGGGCGCTCCGGCCGATCTCCGCGACGTGGGTCGCCTTGGGGAGCGGCGGATCGCTGTCGTCCACTCCGAGCGCGGCGGCCAGGCCACGCTTCACGCTCCCGGCCAACTGGTCAGCTATCCCATCGTGCCCATACCCCGCCGCGATCTAGGCGCATACGTTCGCGATCTCGAAGAGACGCTCATCGTCCTCCTGGCAGGCCAGGGTGTGCCTGCACGTCGTCGCGACGGTCGCCCCGGCGTATACATCGGGGAAAAGAAGATCGCCTCTGTAGGCCTGCGTTGCCAGCGCTGGGTGGCCAGCCACGGCACCTCATTCAATGTATCCCTCGATCTTACGCTGTTCGATCTGCTGGTGGCATGCGGGGAGCCGGAGCTCACACAGACCAGCATGCAAGTCGCCAGCGGCCGCGCCTTCGCCATGGACCGCGTCAAGGCCCTCTACATGGATGCGGCCCGACAGGTATTCGGTTGGAGCTTATCTCCTTTGGAGAAGGTCGCGTATCCGGAGGTCGAGAGGAGATTGGGACTGCAGGCAGCCGTGGCGCGCGAAGTGCCCGGCGGGCCCGGGGTTTCCGGGAGATCCTGAGTGCCCACGGCAGGATTCGAACCTGCGACACCTGGCTCCGGAGGCCAGTGCTCTATCCCCTGAGCTACGTGGGCCCGAGAGAGAAGACCGCCGGCGCCCCTCCCGGCGAGGAGCCATTATACGCGGTCGAGGCGGGCAACGCCCTTTTCAGGGTAAGGCACGACGAGGGTATCGAAATCCCGAGGCAGGATGGCGCCCGGGAACACCTCGCGGGCCTCGTCTCGTAGCTCCCGCCAACTGTGACGCGAGCTCAGGTGGGTGAGTACAAGGGTCTTAGCCTGGGCAGCGCAAGCTACCTCGGCCGCTTCTCGGGCCGTCGAATGACCCTTCTCCAGCGCGCGCTCCCGCTCCGACCGGGCGAATGTGGAGTCGTGGACGAGTACCGACGCGCACGTGGCCAACTCGATCACCGCTGGGCAAGGCCGGGTGTCGCCGCTGACCACCACCTTGCGCCCCCGACGCGAAGCCTCCATGACCTCGTGAGGCTGAACTTCTCGACCCTCTGAGCCCATCACGGTCTCCCCGCGCTGAAGCCGACCGAAATCAGGTCCGGGGGTGATCCCGAGTTCGACCGCCCACTCGGGATGGAACAAGCCGGCTCGCTCTTTCTCTTCCAGACACCAGGCAAGTCCGGGCAGACCGTGTTCGGTGGCCGCAGCTTTGAGCCAATAGTCCGAGGTCTCCAGAACAGTGCCCGGCCGTACCTCCTCCACCAGAAAGGGGAAGCGGGGCCGGCCGACCAAACGTTCCGCGTCCCGGAGCAACTCATAAAGTCCCTCCGGTCCGAAAAGTAGGAGGGGCTCTTCCCTGCCCTGCAGGCTGAGGGTCTTGAGCAGCCCGGGCAGCCCCAAGTAGTGGTCGCCATGGAGATGGGTGATCAGCATCGTCCCGATGTGCGCCAGCCCAGCCGAGCGCATGAGTTGTCGCTGTGTGCCTTCACCACAATCGATGAGGATCCGCTCGCCCCCACGTATCAATAGCTGAGCGGCTGAGCCTCGATCCACCGTGGGCATCGCGCCCGAGGTGCCCAGGAACACAAGTTGCAGGTCCAAGGGATGCTCTGGCTAGTCCTGAGAACCCGGACCACGGTCCGGCGAGCAGTTAGTGATCATGCGGATGCCGTCGCCTTCCGGAGCGCCCGGATGATGATAGAAGGTGGGATTGCAGCACCCGCTACGCCCTGAGCCCGACGCATAAGCCCGCTCTATCGTGGCATGACAGTGAGGCAGAGGTGAACGTGTGGCTCGCAGAAACCCGTACGGGTCGGATCCCAGCCGGATCCTAGCGGCGACCTCGTGGTCGGGCGGCGCGTTCGCAGCAGAGAAAGCGGCCAGATCGAGCTCCGGGGCGAACACCTTCTCCAGGCAGCCGAAATACGTGGTCTCGCTATCCTCGTAGGAATAGACATAGGCGCAGCCGGACTTTAGACAATGCCAGGGCGACACCACCCGTTCGCAGATTACCTCGCATTCCCGGCACTCCAAGCGCAGCCTCTGGCGCTGATTCCTCCACGCGGCAGCGGTTCGGTCGGCTTTCTTGTCGGCCCTCTCCATGTTGTGAGTATACCGTCGAAAGCCTATTCCATGCCTTCCTCCCGGGTGCCCGGGACAAGACGGACCCTGTTCAGCGAGCGATCGGTGGCCCAGCGAAGGACCGATTGTGAGTAGAGTACGCGCCCGGAGTCTCCCAGGTTCACGATGCCGGAAGCGAAGATCGCCCCGTGCAGGGCCGTGCCCTCGAGCAACACGGAACCGTCGTCGACCACGATGATGCCGTAGATATCGCCCCGATTTCGCGCGTCAAGGGTAGCTCCACCCGTGAGCACGACGAGGAACGGGGTCTGGGGTGCTAGGCCCGCACAGTTTGCCGGGAAGGGTTCTGAGCCGCCAAAGCGACCACGGACCCATGCCATCCCGGAGCCCGGGGTGACCGCGGGCATTTCGTCCGATGTCGCCGCGGCGCCGTTCGTCCCATCGGCCGCCGCTTCCATTGAACCGACGCCCGCCCAACCGGCATCCAACCGCCAGGGGGCGGCCAGGGCGCCCGCAGCGCACCCCGCGCCCAAGAGCGGCTCCACCAAGGGTATGACAACGTGTACCACGGCGGTGGCGGCAGCCCCAGTGTCGCTCGTACCAAGGGACCCTCCGCCGTCGATCTCTACCCAAGGGAGCACCCGACCGACAGTGGCGGTCACTGCCTCGGCCACCAACCCGGTCAGCGGCAGATCGATACCATCCCGTCCCCTTTCGAGCCACGCCGAGGTTGTTAGTCGGGAGACAGCGGGGTCCTGGCGAACCGCGGCGCTCATCACCCAGCCATCGCTCTCAGGAAGTTCTGTGATCAAACCCTCCCCCAAGATCTCGCCCACGCCCTCGGTTGCGTCCCCGGCGGCGCCGATGGCGGTCCACTCGCGCGGCTGCCACTTGGCCAGCGCCCGCTGCCTCAAGATAGCCAGGACCTCATCCTTTTCAGCCAGCCGCTCGCGCCCCACCGACTCGTCAACCACCGCCCTTTCGGCGACCACGAGCACGGTACACAGGGACTGTAGGACCACCGCGGTGGCCAGGCAGGCGAACAGCACCAGAACAAGAGCCGATCCGGCTTGACGATCGGGCCGCGACTCCCGACGGCAATCGCACAGACTCATCGGCCTACACGTCCCCGAGCGGTCGCGTGCACGGGCGCATTTGCGCCCTCGGCCGCGGTCTGCAGCTCCAGCATGATTCGGTCGATCGACGTGAGATCGATGACGTCCGCAGGTGCATCGACGGGCGCGCTTCCCGTGAAATAGACGAGAACGCTTCCCGGTATAACCCCCTCCAGCATGGTCTTGTGGTCCACGAACAGGGAGTGCGAGAACACTGATGGTCTCGCCGCCGGACACGGACCGCGACGGCGCATCAGAGTCCCGTTGACGATCTCCCATTCCACTAGGATCGGCGCTGCCCCGACCGTTGGCCGCTGCAGGAACACAACCTGAGAACTGGACGCCTCCAAGATAGGCGAGCTCAGGGAGAACGGGCAGCCCGCGGCGCTGGCGAGCCTGAAATCACGCTCGAACCGGGCCACCGCCACCCTCGCCTGCAGCAGCCGCAGGGTCTGGTCACCCTCCCGGACGCCCGTAGTCTGCAAGGAAAGCCACAACGGCGCAACTGCCATTGCCAGACATATGGTGAGCGCAAGCCCCAGTATCAGCTCGATGGCGGAGAAGCCCGCGCAGGCGCCCGAGCTGCGTCCGTCCCGTGGGAGCCCCTCAGAAGTACACATCGAGGGCCCGTTCCGGTTGCATCCGCAAAGACTGGCCCGACCCATCGAGACTCAGACCGGCGGGTCCGGATAGCACCGACTCAAGCACCAGGGGCAGACCAAGGGAACCGGGGTCGGGACAGACCTGAGCCCAAGAGACCTGGAACTCCGGATTGGCGGCAGCCGGCGCATGTGCGACCACCTGCGCCTCGACCCCGGCCGCCATTCCGGCTGGGCCGGCAAGCGACAACAGACCGTCGGCTTCGGGCACGAGAGAGCGCCACGGAGGTCCCCACACACCGCCAGGGCTCCTCACACGCATCACCAGCTCGGCCCCGACGTATGTCGACCAGGTTCCGGCGCCGAATCGAAGGACTCCCTCGACAACGGGACTCTGTTCTCCCAGGAACCAGCCGTCTACCCAGAGACCTACCGCCAGGGTCAGATCGCCGGACCGCCACGTGTCGACGTAAAGCGTGGGTCCCGGACGCCACCATGCGCCTCTTACCTCGCTGCCCCAGGTCCAGGATGCGAGCATCCGCTCACCGGGAAAATCGTTGGCGACTCGATCGGCCTGTTGCCTGACGGCGTCGGCCCGGGTCGCCGCGGACAGCATCCTCTCGGCAAGCGGCACCACTAAGATGGCGAGTAAGACGACGGCGACCACCACCTCAATTAGTACCGAGCCCGCGTCGCGGCGAAGGAATTCATCTCGGGCAGGTGCATTCACGGCGCGAGCTCCACACGGGTTCTGAGGGTCAGCCCACTCTCAGGGCGCACTGTCACCCGGTAGGCCCCCTCCAAGGCGCCAAAGAAGAGCGACCCGCCTCCGTCCGGTGAACCGAGGGCACCGCCAAACTTGACCGCCACTCCAGCCCCCTCGCGCCAGCGAGGCAGATTGGTGGTGGCAAGAACGGGGGGAGTCGAAGAGCCGAGGTCGCCGCCGCAAAGTCCGAAGTCTTGGGAGAGCGCGAGTGATCCGGGCGTGTAGCTTAGCCGGACGGCGCCCCCGTGCCACAGGACCCCGACTTGAGCCCACGCGGCCGCGGCCTGCCATGTCTGGGCCGCGCCCCTGGCTTCCTGAGCCCGCAAGCCGTGGTTGAGGGATAGCGGTCCGACCACGAGGCAGATGGCCAGCACCGCCAGCACAATGAGGAGTTCGATCAGGCTGTAACCGCTCGATCTTGACGCGCGGATTGGTACCCCCGTGTGCGTTCGTCTGCCCATAATCGGGAGGCTACAGGCGGGAGAGATGCCGAAAACACCGACCTTGGTCCTAGGCTGGCGTGAGTCCGATCAAATCGCGACCCCCCGGGGGCTAAGCGTCTGGCTGCCGACCGGCGGCGACGCCTACGGCGTGCTCTCTAACTTCACACCGCGGAGAGTAGCCAGGTCCTTCACCTCGGCGGCCTCCGCCAGGCGACCTTGCGACACGAGCATTCGCTCAAGCACAATGTACGAGTACACGTACCGAGGGTCTACGTCAAAGGCGCGGCGCAGCGACTGCTCGGCACCAGCTGTGTCGCCGGAGACGATCTGGGCCTGAGCAAGAAACGTGAGGTGTTGTGCCGTGGGGTCGATAGCCGTCGCCTCGGTAAACACTCGCACCGCATCCGCCGAGCGCTCTTGATGGTTTAGATAGTTGAATCCCAGCTCGACCCGAGTCTGCACGTCCTTCGGCTCGAGCGCCACGACCCGCTCTTGCAGGGGAAGAGCCTCGTCGTACCTGCCCAGGAGGGTGAGGTCAGAGGTAAGAGCACCGAGGATATCCACATTATCTGGATCCTCTTGCAGAATCTGCCTATACAGCGACGTCGCCCCGCTCAGATCGCCTTTCCCCTCCAGGGCCCTGGCCTCAGACGCAGGATCTGCACATGCCGCCACGACACCGGCCCCCAGAATCAAACCAACGACCACGAGGCAGCACGCGCGACGCCTTATCCCGTGCTGTCGTCTCATGTTCCCTTCCACCATCACGTGCAACCTCTGTCGCGGCGGCCTTCCTCCACTCTTCCAGGGTGAGAGACAAACCCCTCCAAGCGCTCGTGAAGGCCAAGGCGCAAAGAAACGGAGCGGGCCATGCTTTGGCCCGCTCCGCAGTTCTGAGATTGTTGATGTGGTGAGCCTACCAGCTCACTCCGCCAACAGCATCTTTGTAGTACGTAGTGCCGCCGCCTGTGCCCTTGTCAACCTCCACACCGAAGGACGTACCCGACACAGAGAAGGTGCTGATTTCGTAGGTGTTTGTGCCCGTCCCAATCCAGCTGACGATGTTTACATTGGCAACCGAGGTCGCGGCCGGCGCAGTCGCGATGGAAGCGCCAGCAGCGGCGGGCCACTGGATCGCCGGCTCAATGCCCTGAAGGTCTGCCAATACGACGGCGGAGAAGTCTTGGGTGTCGACATACGCGGATTCCATCGCCGTCATGGCGTTGCGAACGAGCGCCTTGGCCGCTGTGTCCTGTGCTTTTGTGCGTTGCCCGAGGAAAGTCGGGATGGCGATCGCCGCCAAGATGGCGATGATGATGATCACCACCAACAGTTCGATGAGGGTGAAGCCCTTCTCACCCTTCATCCGTTTGCGGATCAGTCTGAACATTGTGTGTTCCTCCTCTAGTTCTTGAACGCTTTGAACTGGGCGGCCGGGCACACTGCTCAACCGTCGCAGCTGATATCGGCACTCTGGCGCAGGACTTTAGTGACTAGCTTCATACCTTGGATGGGCTATGGCAGTCTGCGCTTCGCTAAACCGCAAGCAATCTCTTGCCGATATCTGGCTCACAAGACGCGATCAGCCGACCAGCCGGCCGCGCACCTGCCGACGAGGATGCCTACGAGAACAAGCGATTGCTGCGCGATAGCGCTTCAAAGGACCATCTCACCCCCACTTGAGGGACAACCGTACTAAAGAGAAAGGGCCATTCTTCCGAAAAGGACCTTATCGGCGCACGTGTGCACCGGGCCGAGGGCTATTTCGGTAAGCAAGCCGCACTGTCACCAGCGGAGAGGTCATGATACGAGCCACCCGATCACGGTTCCGGAAGGCTCCAAGTGAGAAGGGCTTCACCGTCGTCGAAGTCTTGATCGCCGGGCTGGTCATGGTCGTCGGGCTCATCTTCATTGCGCAGTTGTTCACTTCGAGTGCGGCACGGGTCCTGGCATCCGACACCAGGTCGCTTATGCACCAAATCGCGACCCAGGAGATCGAGACCATACGCGCCTTGCAGTATGTGCACGTCGGCACCGTGGGCGGGCAACCGTCGGGCGCGCTCATCCCGGAAGAGACGAAGACCGTCGAAGGGCGACCCTTCCGCATAGTGCGAGAGGTCACGTACATCCAGGATTCGAGCTATAGCGGCCCCTTTCCCGCCAATTACCGCCGGGCGACCGTCAAAGTGTATCTCGCCACAAGTTCCGCGCTCGGCCCGGTGGAGATGAGTACCAACGTTGCCGGCGGCGCTCAGGGCGGCACTCTTGACATCACCGTCAGCGATCTCAGCGGCACCGGGGTGCCGGCCGCCCAACTAACGATCACCGACACAGTCCTCGTTCCCAACGTGCTCATCAACGCGTCCGCGATCCGCACGGATAATGAGGGCAAACTCATGGTTCCCGGTCTTACTCCCGACCCAGGCGGCGGCTACAACGTGCGGGCTACCAAGGAAGGCTATAACCCAGCAGCACTCAACCAGAACGTGGTGGTGGTCAACGGAACACCGTTCACCGTGGTCCAACTGATCATCGATAGGCTGGCCAACATGAACATCCACGTGACCGATCAGATCGGCGCCCCGCTGCCTGGGGTTGCCCTCACCGTGACTGGATACACGTCGGTGAGCCCTTGGACCTTCAGTCAGACGGTCACCACGGACGGTACCGGGACGGCCGTTCTCCAGAACATCAGATACTCGAACGGCCTTGAGCCCTACTTCATCGAACTCGTCACCCCGCACACGCCGCCTTTGCAACTTCCCAGCGGCGTGACGACGCCCGAGATCGACCCGACGTTCCTACCGCTGCCGGCTGGGAAGATCCCGGTGCTCCTCGATCCCGCGACAACCCAGGACGTCAACCTCGTGGTCCCTTCTAGCTGAGGCGCCGACCGTCATGATCAAGCTGAAGTCCATTGTTAGAGATAGGCTGCGCGGCTCGCGCGGCTTCACCCTGATCGAACTCCTGGTCGTGATGATCATGGCGGGAATCCTCGCGGGGGCGATGCTCGGACTCTACTACGGCGTCGTCCGCTCGTTCGCCGACACCGGGAACCGTATGGTCAACCAGGACGACGCGCGCACAGCTATTAACCAGATGGGGCGATATATCCGCATGGCCACGTCCTCCGCTTCAAACCAGACGTCCATATCGGACGCGATCGCCGTGGCCCAGCCCCAGGAACTGGTCTTCTACGTCGACCTCGACGGCGACGGCCAACCAGACAAGGTGCGGTACTACCTCTCCGGCCTGACCATGAAGATGGCCACCGTCGCTCCGAACATGGGCACGAACCCACCAAGCTACCCGGCGTACACCACCGACGGCGTCGTGGTCATGAACGGGATACGGAACGGAGCTACGGCGCTGTTCACCTACTATCAGATAAACCCGGCCTACACATCGACGACGGACGCGGCACATGACAACTTGACCGTGATCACGAACCCGACGAGCGCATCCGACCTGCTCAAGATCGTTGCCGTGGGATTGACCATCTATGTGAACGAGGTCCCGAACTTGAGCAAGGGAAACGTGAGGCTCGACAGCCTCATACAGATACGACAGCGATACAACGGAGGCCTCGGTGGGAGCTAGCAACTACATAGCCACGCGGCTCATGAGCCGCCTCCGACTCGTCAGCCGGAAGGAGCATGGGTATGTCCTGATCCTGGCTCTACTCATCCTCACAGCAATCGGGATGGCTTCGGCGACCCTGGTGACTCAGGTGCTTACCAACCAGCAGCATGTGACCCGAGACCGGGCCTACACCCAGTCGTTGGCCGTCGCGGAAGCGGGGCTCAACCAGTACCTGTGGATGGTGGCCGGCGGCGCCAGTTCCCAGTCCAACGGTTTTGCCATCGCCGGCAACACGGGACCGGACCCACAGTACAAGCAGTTCAACCTCACGGATATCTATACCGACGCTGTCAAGGGGATCTACGCCATCCAGGTGACCCCTCCCACCGCACAGGACTCCCGGGTGTTGGTGACTGTGACCGGCCAAGCCACTTCTCCCGCCGACGTCCCCAGGACGGTCACCGCTCACTTGGGCAGACCTTCCTTCTCCGAATATCTTCTCCTCACGAACCAGGAAGTGTGGATCGGCGGTCCGCTCACCCGCGTATGGCACGGTAAAACCCATTCGAACGCCGGCATCTGCATCGACACGGCCAACATCACCGACCTGATAACGAGCGCCAATGCCACCTATAGCAGCTCCATGTTTGGCGGTAACCACCCTGGCGTATGGTCGGGATACCAGTACACGGTGCCTTCGAACGATCCGTCGCGCGCGTTGTGGAAATTCCCCGTCCCGGCCATCAGCTTCACCACGGTCACCTCGGACTTCGCCCGGTTGAACGACCTCGCGGTGGGCAACGGGATCAATCTCCCCTACTCCACCAGTAGCGCCCACGGCTCGACCCAGGGCTGGTACATCAAGCTGCTCCCCGGCCAGCAGTATCACATCATGCGGGTCACCGGCGAGACGGAGACAAGCAGCGGATACGGGGGCACCCTCACGCTGGTGGCCCCCAGCTCGCCGGTACCGAGCGGCAACCTCCCCTACCCCACCAACGGGGTCATATACGTGAACGACAACGTATGGGTAGAAGGGACCAACGTTGACGGTCGCATCAACATCGCCAGTTCGGGGCAGTTGAACGTCTCCGGCAAGAACGCGGCTACGTCTGTCCACGTGGTGGGCGACCTGACGTACTCTACCAAGGACGGCACTGTCGCTGTAGGGCTCATCGGCCAGAACAACGTTGAGATTCCCGCCTACGCGCCCTTGGGCAAGACCGGAACGCTCTCGACTATGGACATGGAGATCGACGCCGCGCTCATCGCCCAGCAGGGCAAACAGTACGCCCGCGCTGCCGACCTCGGCGGGCCCGACCGCGACATGCTGACCATCTGGGGCTCGGTTTCCTCATACCTAAGACCCTACCGCTACAACACCGGCACGCAAGGCGGTTTCGCCAACGGTACCAACGAGTACGATCCGTGGCTGCTCCACAACCCGCCCCCCTTCTTCCCCACGGTTGGCAGCTACCAAGTCCTTGACTGGCGCGAGCTGCCGAGCGGTCAAGGCGTCCTTCCCTCTTCGTAGCCGCCAAGGCGGAGACTCACTGTCCGCTGCTGCCGAAGCCTCCCTCGCCTCTGACCGTCTCGGGCAAGTCCACGGCCGTGGTGAACGTGGGTTCCTCCACCCGCTGCACCACCAGCTGGGCGACCCGCTCTCCCACTCTGACCGAGAATGGTTCGCCGCCCGAGTTGTAGAGCGAAACGCGCACTTCGCCGCGGTAGCCTGCATCGATCAAACCTGGGGAGTTGACGACCATGATGCCGTGCCGAAAGGCGAGACCAGAGCGTGGTTGCACGAAGCCGGCGCATCCGAGCGGTACGGCCAAAGCTATACCGGTACCCACATCACGCCGCTCACCCGAAGGAATGATGACTTCTTCCACCGAGAACAGGTCGGCTCCCGCGTCGCCGGGGTGCGCGCGCCGTGGCAGCTGCGCGTCGGGGTGCAAGAGTTTGACGGCTAGCTCCACGGGGGCGACATCCATTCAGGTCGACGAGGCCGGGCCACGCGTCCTCAGAGCCGAAGCGACCGCTCGATGCGAGCAACCGCCTCGGCGATGCGATCGTCGGGAGTGGTGAGCGACAGCCGCACGAAGCCTTCACCGGCCGGTCCGTAGCCGGAACCCGGCGTGACCACCACACCCGCCTGCCCGAGAACGTGCTCGCTGAAGGTCGCCGACGTGTACCCGGAAGGCACCGGGATCCACATGTAAATCGTCCCCCTGGGCTTGGGCACCACCATGCCCGCGGAGACGAGCGCCTCGGCTAGGAGGTCGCGGCGGCGCCGGTAGACCTCGCACATATCGCGCACGAAGTCCCAAGAACCGTTGAGAATGAACGCGGACGTCCGCTGTAGGGCGTCGAACATCCCCGAGTCCATGTTGGTCTTGAGCCTCCACAGGTGGGCCAGGATGTCGCGATTGCCGACGGCGAAACCGACGCGCCAACCCGTCATGTTGAAGGGCTTGGAGAAGCTGAATAACTCGACACCCACGTCCTTAGCACCAGGCGCGCTGAGGAAGCTGGGAGCCACGTAGCCGTCGTAGGTCAGCTCCGAATAAGCATTGTCGTGGATCACAGCCACCTCGTACTTCTTGGCGAAGGCCACGACCCGTTCGAAGAAATCGCCCTCCACGACGGCAGCGGTGGGATTGTTGGGGTAGCCGATGAAGAGTACCTTGGCCCGCCGGGCCTCATCTTCGCCGATCTCGTCCAGGTCCGGGAGAAAACCCTTCTCCGGACGCAGACGCAGATACCGGACATCGGCCCCCGCCATGATTGAGCCGCCGGCATATACGGGATATCCGGGGTCGGGCACCAGGGCCAGGTCGCCCGCGTCGAGCAGAGCCCAGCAGATGTGAGCCAGACCTTCCTTTGCCCCCAGCAAGGGGAAGAATTCCTTGGCCGGGTCGATGGCAACGCCGAAACGGCGCTCGTAGAAGGCGGCCGCCGCCTCGCCGAACTCCCCCACCCCCCAGTTACTGGGATAACGATGATTCCGGGGGTCGGCTACCTGACGCTGCATCTCTTCCACGATGAAGGCGGGGGTAGGTAGGTCGGGGTCGCCGATGCCAAGGCTGATAACGTCCACCCCGGCCTCGCGCTTCTCCGAAATCTTCCTCTCCATCTCCGCAAACAGATACGGAGCCAGATTATCCATTCGCTTGGAGAATCGCACGCTCACCCCCTCGGTAGTCAGGCGTCGCTGGTCGCCGGCCAACCCAGCCGCCGCAGAAGGTCGCTAGACAGACTGCACGAGAAGACCTCTTCGGCGGGGCCGGTCATGAAGACCCGGGCACCCTCGTCGCGACCAGCGCCCGCGTCCCCTCCGTCGCCGCTATCACGGCCGCCGCCTCCCGCGCCCGCATCTTCGACCTCGATGGTCAGGTCGCCGCCAAGGAGGTGCACCAGGACCGGGCTCTCGGCCAGGCCCAGCCGCACATAGGCCGCTCCCACCGCGGTGGCCCCGGTCCCGCATGCCTGGGTCTCCCCCACGCCTCGCTCCCACACGCGCATGCGCAGTGAACCGTCTTCCTCACGGCGAACGAACTCCGCGTTCACTCGGTTCGGGAAAAGCGGGTGACGCTCGATGACCGGTCCGACGCCGGTCACGTCGAAGGTCGCCGGGTCATCCACGGGGATGACGCAGTGGGGATTGCCCACGTCGACGAAGGTGAAGCGGTAGCTGCGGCCCCCGGCCTCCAAAGTGGCATCGATGACGTCGCCGCGGGCTGCATCCGCTGGGCCACTGTGACATGATGCGCCATCAAGATGCGTGGGATCGATGTTGGCGCTCACGAACCGCGCCCGGCCCATGTCCACCCGGACGGTGCCGTCGTCTAGAAGACGGGGCTTGATCGGCCCCCCCAGAGTTTCCACGATGAACTCTGGCGGGCCCATTAGCGCATCGGCGCCCAGCGGCTCGGCCAGCGCCCCCGAGCGGAGCAGATAGCGGGCAAACATGCGGATGCCGTTACCACACATCTCCGGTTCACCACCGTCGGGATTGAAGATCCGCATACGCGCTACAGCGCCGACGACCGCACCTGTGGGTCGCCCATGGAGCAAGATGCCGTCGGCGCCGACCCCCAGATGCCGATCGCACAACAAGCCGACGGCGTCGGAAGTGAGGGGGGCGCGTAAGGCCGACTCCTCGATGATGAGGTAGTCATTGCCCAATCCTTGCCACTTTGCCAGGTTCACGGGATATGAAGTCCCTTCGTGTGTTCGCCCGAAAGAACGAGCGCTAAGATTTCCTCCGCGACGTCTCCTGGGGTTCGCTCGCGGGCCTCAATGATAACAGCGTCCCCCAGCTTCCGCAGCCAGGTGAGCTGGCGACGCGCGTATCGACGCGTCGCCGCCGCGACCTGGGCAACCGTCTCATCTCGGGTCTGCTGCCCGCCCAGATAGCGACAGATCTCCGGATAGCCGATAGCGCTGCAGATCCCCCCGCTTCCCGGCCGGGTTCGCTCTGGTCCCCGTTCCTGCCGTAGGCGTCGCACTTCTTCCGCCGCTCCCCCGTCGACGATGCGCGCCGCCCGAGCGTCAATACGCCGGTACAACTCCTCTCGCTGCGTAACCAGGCCCACCACCAGCGTGGGGTGGTAGTAGGCGGGCGCCCACAGATCTCTTCGTCCCGACCACGATCCTCCGGACAGGGTGACGACCTCCAGCGCCCGTACCACCCGACGGATATTCCGGGCGTCGACGGCGTCGGCGGCAATCGGATCGAGCTCAGCAAGTTCGGCATGGAGAACAGCCGGGCCTTCAGCTGCCGCGCGGGCTTCCAGCCGCGCCCGCAGTCGCGCGTCCCCTACGGCAGCCGCCAACGGGGCCAGCGCCGCTCTCATGTACAGACCAGTGCCACCCACCAGTAGGGCCCAGCCCCGAGAGGCAAGATCCTCGCCGATCAAGGGGCGGGCATGCCTCGCATACTCAACGGCCGATAAGTTCTCCATCGGGTCCACAAAATCCACCAGCGCATGCGACACCCCCCGCGTCACCCCGGCCATGGTCTCCCCGGCCCTGGTCTCCCCGGCGTTGGGTTGGTTCGTGAGCACGGAGAATCCCCGATACACCTGCATCGAATCACACGAGATGACGCGTCCTGTCGGACGTGACATCGGCTGCAGCGCGAGCGGTGCCGAAGACCACCGCGCCGCTTGGTCTGCCGCCGACCGGTCGACCAGCCGCCGAGCCAGTTCCATCCCGACGGCGGTCTTGCCCACCCCCGTTGGCCCCAGGAGCCCTATGACCACGCCCGGACCGGCGCGGGCGCCCGTCGGGGCGGCGCCGTTGGTGTCGATGCCCGGCACGGCGTCCCCGGCGCGCCTGGCCTTCGCCCCGTTGGCGGCCGCGCCCCCTCCGGCGGCGCCGCTCACGGTACCTGGTGGCCGCGGAAGCTGGTCGAGGTCGCCTCGAGCAGCTCCACCATGACGAGGTCCCCGGGAGCAGCGGCCGACCGAAAATTCACGGGCTTGTGACCACGCGTGCGCCCCATGATCTCTCCGCTCTCGTGGCGGCTGGCCCGCTCGACCATGACCTCGACGGACCGGCCGACAAGAGCTTCGTTCCTCTCCCGTCCCGCTCGCTGGATGAGCTCAACCAGCCTCCTCATCCGCTGCTCCGCCACCTCGGGCGCCAATCGGTCGGTGAGCTGAGCGGCCTCGGTCTGCCGGCGAGGCGAGTAGATGAAGGTGTAGGCTCCGTCAAACCCACATTCTTCCACTAACCATAGAGTATCTGCGAAGTCCGCTTCGGTCTCACCCGGGAAGCCGACGATGAGGTCGGTGGTCAAGGCCAGCCCCGGAACGGCGTCCCGTAGACGGCGAACGAGGTTCACGTATCCCTGGCGGTCGTAGCCCCGGCGCATCGCGGCCAGGATGCGGTTGCTTCCCGACTGCGCGGGCAGGTGCAGGTGTTCACACACTTGGTTGGGCCGGGCCATCACGGCGATCAGGGCGTCGGACACATCCTTGGGATGGGAAGTCATAAAACGGATCCGCTCGACTCCCGGGATAGAGCAGGCTTTCTCCAGAAGATCAGCAAAAGTCTCCCGCCCTGCGAAGGACGGTTCTTTCCCATAAGCATTGACGTTCTGCCCCAGGAACGTCACCTGGCGCACCCCGTCGGCCGCCAGTCGGGCCACCTCGGCCAGGATGTCGACCGCGGGGCGCGAGGCCTCAGGTCCCCGTACGTGGGGCACGATACAGTAGGAGCAGAAGTTGCTGCAACCGGCCACGATCTGAACCCAGGCGGCCGGCCCCGAGACGCGGCTGCGAGGGAGATCAGCGCTCCAACGACTGGTGGATTCATGGAAGGCGCCCACCGGTGCCCCACCGGCCCTGCGCTGGTCAAGCAGCGCCGGCAGTTCATGGAGGCTCTGCGGGCCGACGAGGATGTCAACGAAGGGATGGCCGGCGAGGAAGTCCTCCCTCCGGCTCTGGGCCAGACAACCGGCGACCACTACCAGCCTGGCGCTGTTCTCCTTCTTGAGGCGGGCGGCAAGACCCAGGTGCCCCGCGAGACGGGTATCGGCTTTCTCGCGAATGGAGCAGGTGTTGTACACCAGCAACGCGGCGTGCTCGGGCGAAGCCGCACGGGCCAGGCCCATCTCCTCGAGAAGGCCGGCTATGCGTTCGGAGTCGTGATCGTTCATCTGACACCCGAACGAGCGCAGGTAGTACGTTCGAGGCATCGGCCGCGCCGTTTCTACTTGGCGTACTCCACTGTACGGCTCTCCCGGATGACCGTCACGCGGATCGTTCCCGGATAATCGAGTTCCTGCTCGATCTCCTTGGCGATCTCCCGGCAGAGGAGGACGGCGTCCTGGTCGGTGACCTCGTCCGGCTTCACCAGCACCCTGATTTCCCGACCGGCTTGGATGGCGTAGCACTTCTCCACGCCGGGTTTACTCTCCGCGATGCGCTCCAGGGATTCCAGTCGCTTGATGTAGGTCTCGAGCGTTTCCCTACGGGCTCCGGGGCGGGCGCCGCTGACGGCGTCGCCGGCGGCCACAAGAACGGCTTCTACCGTGGTGGCCTCGACTTCGTTGTGGTGGGCCTCGATGACGTGAGCCACGGCATCGGACTCGCCATAGCGCCGGGCCAGGTTGCCCCCGATCATCGCATGGGAGCCCTCAACTTCATGGTCTACTGCCTTGCCTAGGTCGTGAAGCAGTCCGGCCCGTTTCGCAAGCTTGGCGTTTACACCGAGCTCGTTGGCCATCATGCCGGCCAGATGTGCCACCTCCAGCGAGTGAATCAGGACGTTCTGACCATAACTGGTGCGGAATTTAAGGCGTCCGAGAAGCTTGAGGAGCTCCGGAGCCACACCGTGCACGTTCGCGTCCAGCACCGCCTGCTCTCCCGCATCCTGGATCTCCTTCTCCACTTCTTCTCGAGCCTTGGAGTACATCTCCTCGATCTTTGCCGGGTGGATGCGACCGTCGGCCACAAGCTTAGACAGCGTCAAGCGGGCGATCTCGCGGCGAACCGTGTCGAAACCGGAGAGCACCACAGCTTCGGGGGTATCGTCGATGATCAAGTCGATACCGGTAAGGTTTTCCAGGGTACGGATGTTGCGGCCCTCACGGCCGATGATCCGGCCCTTCATGTCGTCGGAGGGCAGCGGCACGACAGAAACCGTCGTCTCGGCCACATGGCTGGAAGCCGTGCGTTGTATGCAGAGAGACAAGATATCCTTGGCTCGGCGATCGCCCTCGTGGCGCGCTTCCTCTTCGATGGCCCGCACCATCTTGGCCATGTCGTGCCTGACCTCGTCCTCGGTGCGCTTGAGAATGAGTTCCGCCGCTTGATCTCTCGTCAGCCCTGAAATCTCTTCCAAGAGCCCCTGTTGCTCGGCCCGAGCAGTCTCAGCCTCTTCGATCACCTTACGATAGTGCGCCTCGCGATCGGTGACAGACTGCTCCCTCCGAACAAGGTCCTTCTGCATCTCGTCCAAGGCTTCTTCTCGCTTGAGCAAACGATTCTCAAGATGTACCAGCTCTTGGCGCCGTTCTCTTGTCTCCGTCTCGACTTGCGTCCGCAATTGATGGAGTTCGTCCTTGATCTCCACCCGCGCTTCTCGCTGAATAGCCTCAGCCTGCCGCTCCGCATCCTGGATGATCTTCCCAGCAGCGTGCTCCGCCGAAGCTATCTTCGCTTCCCCCACGTATTTGCGGGCAAAAAAGCCGGCGGCGGCGCACACTATCGCCACCACCAGCACTACCACGATCCATACGACAATCATATGTCCACCACCCCGCTCGCGCGCGTCACCGCGGCCTGTTCCGGTCAGGTGTGTGAGGATCGCGCGTTCGGCGGCAAGGAAATACAGCCGAGCTTGTGCCCGGCCGAAGACTTCCAGTCTCTACCTTGCCCTCGAAAGGGGCAGACCGTACCTAGGCAGCAACCGCGACCTTCGCGACAGGCCCCGTACGGATATGTCCCCTACAGTCTAAGCCTTCGGCTCTCGCATTCTTTCGCCAGATACGCCGACTTACAGTCCCATCAATAGCTAAGAAGCAAGGTCGCGCACTATCGTCGCCGACCGATCATCACACACCCATGAATTCTACCGTTGCCGGACGGAAAGTGTCAAGGAATTGGCGCCTCTTGCCGCGGCCGTTGACCCCGCGAAACGCTACCGACACGCTACCATTCTGGCTCGGTGTCGGAATCGGCCGTGGAAGAGGCACCATGCTGGGCACCGAGTTCATCGCCGTCGTCTGCGCCGGGGTCCAAGCCGGGTCCGGGGCCAGACCCCGCGCTGGCTTCCAGGCGCAGCGCCCGCGTCACCTTGCCGACGCTTTCCCAATCGTAGCCGCGTCGAACAAGAAAGCCGGCTAATCTCCGTTCGGCCGCTTCAGGGTCGGTAGCGAACTGAGCGCCAAACCGCCGACGAGCCATTGTGAGCACTGAATCGGCTCCATCGGCTGCGGCCCGCGCGTTTAGACCCTCTACCTCCAAGACATCTTCGGCGACCACCGAGTCGACGCCTGCCCGCCGGAGCTCGGCACGCACTCTCCGTTCGCCCCACCCGGCGTTGAGTTTCCGCGCAGCATGGCTCGTAGCGAACCGCTTGTCGTCCAAGTAGCCGAGCCCTTGAAGCCAAATAACAGTGTCACTGATGACCTCCGGCTCAAAACCAAACGTACGCAGACGCGATTCGATCTCGCGTCGGGAGTGATCGCGCAGCGCCAACAGCCGCATTGACCGCGACCGCGCCCGATAGGGCGCGTCCAATTCCACCAAACGGTCCTGCGCCTGCGACGTCAGAAGACCACCCGTATGCAAACCGGCCTGCTCGACCAACACGGTCGCCAGCTCAAGGGCGAACGCGCCGTCCAGATACACCGCGACGCGGTCGGAGGATGCTTTCCTCACCGTCATCGCCGTTATCACGCCGTCGCTGTGCGAGGCCGGCGGTTTCCGGCTCGTGGTACGCATTCGATCGCCTATCTAGTCCGCCGCGGCTTCCCCACCGTTCGCGGCGCCCTCGCCGGTCATCCCGGCGGCCGCAGCGCCGCCCGGAGGGCCGGGCTGCGGCTCAGGTTCCGAACCTATGGTCGCGACCGGCTCGACGGAAGTGTTCCACTCGGGGTTGAGCGTCTGCACGACTTCGCGCCTCAGCTGCTGAACCAATTCCGGGTTGTCGCGCAGGAACTGGCGCACATTTTCGCGCCCTTGGCCCAAGCGCTGGTCGCCGTACGAGAACCAGGCCCCGCTCTTCTGTACGATCTTGTTGTTGACCGCCAGGTCGAGCACGTCGCCCTCGGTGGAGATGCCCACACCGTACATGATGTCGAATTCGGCCTCCTTGAACGGCGGAGCGACCTTGTTCTTGACCACCCGCACCCGTACCCGGTTGCCGACCGCCTCGGTGCCCTCCTTGAGCGTCTCGATGCGACGAATGTCGAGACGCACGGAGGCGTAGAACTTGAGGGCCCGACCGCCGGGAGTGACCTCGGGATTGCCGAACATGACCCCGACCTTCTCCCGCAACTGATTGATGAAAACGGCAGTGGTCTGAGTCTTGCTGATGGTGCCGGCCAGTTTTCGCAGAGCCTGGCTCATGAGCCGCGCCTGCAGACCGACATGCGAATCACCCATCTCGCCTTCGATCTCGGCTCGCGGCGTCAGAGCGGCCACCGAGTCGACCACCACGATATCGAGAGCCCCGCTGCGTATGAGCAATTCGGTTATCTCCAGAGCCTGCTCCCCGTTGTCGGGCTGAGAGACCAACAGTTCGTCGATGTTTACCCCGATGCGACGGGCATAGGCGGAATCCATGGCATGCTCGGCATCAATGAACGCGGCCTTGCCCCCGGCCCGTTGGGCTTCGGCGATGACGTGCAGAGCCAGCGTGGTCTTGCCGCTGGATTCGGGTCCGAAGATCTCCACCACCCTACCGCGCGGCACTCCGCCCACGCCCAGGGCAAGGTCGAGCGCCAACGAGCCGGTTGAGATAGCCGGGACTCGAAGAGCGGCCGACTCGTCTCCGAGCCGCATGATGGAGCCTTTCCCGTACTGGCGCTCGATTTGTAGAACGGCCATCTCCAGGGCCTTGTCCTTTTCCACCGCTCCTCCTATGTTTTCGCTCCGTCTTTCCGTGCAAACGCCGCGCGCGCGAGCACCGTGTAGGCCGCACCTTCGCGCTTCAACTCACTCTTGTACAGACAGACTGACTCTACCGCAAACCGGGCCTGTCCACTCTCGGACCTTGGTTGCACCGGGCCGGGCGTCCGCAGCCGAGCGATGGTGAAGTGAGGCCGGAACGGACGCTTATCCCGTTCCATCACGCCGGCCTCCTCCAGACCGCCCATGACCCGCGTGAACAAACCCGCCAAAACGCCTTCGCCGTCGACCACCTCCAGCGTAACCACCCGCGTCTTCGTAGCCGAGGGGAGCGGCAAGAACCGACTGATAAGCCCCTCCCCACCGATGTCGACCGGCAACGAATCCACAACCGCCCGGGACGCCGCTTCTCTGCCCTCGTCTACCTCGCCGATGAAGACCAGGGTCAGGTGCAGTTGGTCCGGACGGAGCAGCCGCAGGCCCGGCGCAGTCGAAAGCAACGTTTGCGCGCTGTGCACGAATCCCTGAAGTTCGTCCGGCAGGGGCACCGCGACAAACAACCGCTGCTTTTCTCCTCCGGAAGCGTCCACATCCTCTAACCCTCCGCCGGCGGGACCCTACCCTGTCGGTTTCCACCCGCCAGACCGCCGCGCAACTGATGGCGCGCCCGCACGAAGTAGTCGATACCGCTTACCACCGTCAGCACCAACATCAGCATGACCAAGTACCAAGCGACCCTGTGCCCCCACAATGTCCACTCCGGCTTCAACCAGCGTGGTTCGACTATGAGGGCCGCGATCGCCAACATCTGGCTTGCGGTCTTGGCCTTGCCCCACGTGCTGGCCGCGATCACCACATTTTGGACGGCAGCCACCAAGCGCAGGCCGGATACCGCGAGTTCGCGGGCGATAACTACCATAGCAACCCAGGCGGACAGTCCGCCCAGCGCCACCATTGATACCAGCGCAGCCGTTACCAGCAGCTTGTCGGCCAGCGGGTCGAGAAAGACTCCCATGACGGTCGTCTGGCGGCGACGGCGGGCGATGTAGCCGTCCAACGAGTCGCTGCCGGCAGCCAGAACGAGGACGATCAAAGCAATCACATCCCCAGCCGGGACATCCACCAGCATAAACACCATCAGGATGGGTACCATTAGCACCCGGATGAGGCTTATGGAGTTCGGTAGGTTAGGTCGCATCGCACATCCCCACGAGGTCGTATCCCACCGCGGCGCTCACGGTCATCGTTACCACGTCTCCCGGCTCTGTCCCTTCAGGAAGATCACCCTCGACATATGTCACCCCGTCCACCTCGGGCGCCTGGCCGGCCGTCCGTCCCACAGCCATGATGCCTTCACCCGCCTCCTCGGGATCCACGGAGTCGATCATGACGGCGACCCGTGACCCCACCAGCCGCTGATGCTCATTCTCAGCCCGCGCAGCAAGAACGGCGCTCAGCCGGTTCAACCTATCCCGGGCCACCGGGAGGCGCACGCGCGGCCTGAACGCAGCGGCAGAAGTGCCCTCCTCGGGACTGTATACGAACCCTCCCGCGTAATCAAACCCTGCTTTGTCGACGAAAGCAAGAAGGCGCTCGAACTCCTCGTCGGTCTCGCCTGGGAACCCGACGATGAACGTCGATCGGACCGACACTCCAGACACCAGCCGCCGCGCGCGTGCGAGCAGCTCGAGGTACGCGGTCCCCTCCCCTCGGCGGCCCATGCGCCGCAGAATCTCCGGGTGGGCATGTTGGAACGGCACGTCCAGATACCGGCACAGCTTGGGCTGGCTCGCCATGTAGAGCAGGAAGGAATCTGTGACGTGGTCGGGCTGCAAATACATGACCCGCACCCGGCGCACCCGTTCGTCGGCGGCCAGCAGATCGATCAGGCCGGCCAGACGAAGGCCGTCACACTCCCAGATGGCTGTGTCCTGCCCTACCAGCACCAACTCCCGGGCACCTTCCGCCAGGCACTCATCGGCGTCTTGGAGAACCTGAGCGGTTGTCGCCGAGTGGTACTCGCCTTTGATGGCGGGAATGGCGCAGAAGGTGCAGGGCCCGTTGCAGCCGTCGGAGATCTTCAGGTATGCGTGGGTCGCCCCGGGTGAGCCGATTGTCGCCGGTGAGCCTAGGGTCACGACTGTCGCGGGGCTCGCGGGCGGTCCGACCACGGCCTCACCCAGACCGGCGACGTTCGCCAACCCGAACCAGCCGGCTACCTCAGGGATATCCTTCTCCAGCGCGTCGCGATAGCGCTCCACGAGGCAGCCCATTACCATCACCTGCTGTCCCCCATAGGTGACGCACGCATCGAGGATGGCGCCGATAGATTCTTCTTTCGCCTCCCGGATGAAACCGCAGGTGTTGAGGACAATGTGGGTCGCGTCCTCGGGATCCGCCACGACGCCGGCACCGGCAGCCACTAAAGAGCGGATCACAGCCCGACTGTCCGCCTCGTTCTTCGGGCAACCAAGCGTGTGGACATATACCCGGGGCGGAGAAACGGACCGGAACGGCATGCTACGGACTGCGCTCTATGCCGGCCCCTGTGACGACAAAGGAGCCTGCAGGCGCAGCCAAGGTGTACGAAACACCGTTCACCGTCAGAGCAAGTGACTCGGGCTTGCCGACCAAGATCCAATAACGCTTCGACCCGTCAAAGGTCTGCTGCCCGCCGGCAGAAAGTGTGCCCGCATAGATCTCAGCCCCGCTCGCGCTGTCTTCTCGCACCACCAGCCAGCAACTCCCCTCGGTCACGTCCACAACCAAAATCACGTTTTCTCCGCTCGTGGCGCCCGTCCCGCTCCCACCCGTCGTCTCAGTGACACCAGACGAGCTGCCCATCGGTATTGTGGTGGACGAGCCCCCCGTACCCACGGGCAGCGTAGTGCTGCTACTCACGGTGATCACGCTGGTGCTCGTGGTCGAACTGGTGACGCTGTTCGCGTCTATCGAAGCGGCCTCCCGGCCCCGGCCCGATCCGAACCAGGCGAGGAGGACCACCACTACTACAGCTACGACACCAACCAGAGCGTACCCGCGCTGGTTGCGGCGCACCCGCTTCTTCTTGGGATCAGCGCCGGCACGCGAACGCGGCGAGCGGGCACGCGAACCCGATGTACGGGTTACATCAGCCCGAAGCACCGCCGGTTCCGCGTCACGTGGCTCCTTGTAGCTGCGGTACTGTTCAATGAGAGAATCCGCGTCAAGTTTGAGGAAGGTGGCATAACTGCGCAGAAACGCCTTGACATACGTCGGCCCCGGCAACACCTCGAAGTCATCTTCTTCCAGAGCTTCCAGGTATTTAGACCGGATCCGAGTGGCATCCTCGACGCCCTTGACGCTAAGACCCCGACGGATGCGGGCCTCGCGCAGACTGTTACCTATTTCCACCACGGGGTTCTAGCGATACCTCTCGGATCAGGCGAGCCATGCTTTGAACAAACCGGCGCGCGTCTTGGGTGGGGTCGAGGCCGGTCTCGAATTCCAGAACGAATCGCCTCCCCTCCACACACGATCTCTGGTACAGAGGGTCGTAGTACTCGACCAAGAGCCCCTGGACAACGTCGGTAAATCTACCATCATCAAAGGCTGTTTCCAAGGAAAGTAGGGTTTGACGCGGCAGTCGGACAGAGATCAGCTCCAAGCTCCGGCGGAAACGCTCCG
>Ga0214473_10000873_pt1 | contig 41200 bp, 66 predicted proteins | sample RVTome_7_FD_203509 | JGI IMG/M metagenome (GOLD analysis project Ga0214473, IMG submission 203509) | Soil microbial communities from uranium-contaminated site in the Upper Colorado River Basin, Wyoming, United States - RVT98D197 | ecosystem: Environmental > Terrestrial > Soil > Contaminated >...
CGCCGTCGGTACCCACGTCTGACTGCGTGGAAGGACCCGAAACCGTGTGCTCATCGTCAGGCCAGGGGTCGGGCGCACCCCTGAGCGCTGCGAGGCGTCGCGCCTGGGCCCGCCTGGTCTCGAGACCGGCGGCGTCCAGCGGGGGTCGGCCCTCGTCCTTCTCCTCGGCTTTGCGCTGCTCGAGCATCTCGACCTCGACCGCTGACAACCTGCGCACGCTGCGCCAAGTGCCGAAGCCCAGCGCCCGCACTGCGATGGGCACCTCGAGGGCTTCGCCCTCTTCTTCGACCGCCTCGGTGCCGGAGTAGAACACCAGCGCCCCACCCTCGATCGACATGTCGTCTGCCACCTCGATGCTGTGTATCCCCTGCTCGTGCTCCACGTCCCACGCCTTCACGCTGCGCCTCCTCCCGGCTTGCTCGCCATGCGCTCCAGGTACTCGACTAGGTTGCGTCGTCGTCGTGCTGCTGCTACCTCGTCCTGCATCATCGTCGCGATCCGTGGGGGCGTATGCCGCCATGCGTTCCACCACCGGCGCGCGTGGCACGGCAGCAGCCGACCACACCAGCAGACCAGGATCGCGCCGCTCACGCCGCGCGCCCCCGCCCGTGGAACTCGAGCGACTTGCGCACCTCCTCGCGCAGGTTGTCGCCGAAGACGCGGACCGCGACGGCGTGCACTGTCTCGACGAACTTCAGCCGCGGCCGGAGCTGGAATGGCCGCGCGAAGACGTACAGCACTCGGCTGACACCGGCCGCGATGCGCTGGAAGATCCCCGCCTTCGGGACCAGGTAGGTGCCCAGCCTGCCCTCCCAGACTCGCGCCAACCGCCCCTGACGCCTCGATCGCCTGGTCTCGACCGTCAGCGCCTTGGGGCGCTTGAGCGCGAGCCGCTGCACGTACAGCTCCGGCGACACCGAGGCCTCAGGGGTGGCCCGGGCCTCAACCGGGACGGCCACCGAGCCCTTACCCTTGAACGGCTCGCGCAGGCCGCCGCTCTCGAACTGCGGCAGGAGGAGCCGGCGAAAACGGCCGACCGCGATCTCGGCGAACGCCGCGCCCTTGCGGACACTCGCGAACTCGATTCGCGCCGCCGCCCCACCGCGGCCGCCGCCGGCGGCGCCGCCGAAGAAGAACGTCGGCTTGCGGATCGTGAACTCGTCCTGTACGTGGAGCTGCACCGCGCGCTGCGCGGTCTTCGCCGTGGTGTTGATCGCGTTCACGACCGCGAACGCGATCCGCTTCTCGGGGTTGCGCAGCCGCTCGAGCAGCCGCACGTCGTCGATCTTGACGGCGATGTTCACACGCCTAGTCCTTTCCGCACCCGCGACAGCAGGCCCGCTACCCAGCCACCGAAGCCGCGGCGCGCGCCCTGGGGGTGTTTCCTGAGCCCCGCGGGCCGCGCCACCATCGTCACCGGCGACAGCCTGGGCTCGGCGCGGCGGCTGCGCGCTCTCAACCTTGCCAGACGCCGCCTCCACCCGGGCATCGGCAAACCGCGATCGCGCGACCACCGCCGCTGGAACTTCCGCGCCGAGCCGCTCACGTTAGCGGCGAATCCACCACAGCAGGTCCAACTGCATGATGATCTCGAACATCGGTCGCTCCTCCTCCTCGGTTCGGGTCCAACAGCTCGAGCTGCTCAAGCACCGCCGTGCGCTCCAGCGCATGGCGGTATCCCCTGCGCCACCAGGTCGCGAGCGATGCGACGTACTCCCCGGGCCGCAGCGCTCGGCGCGCGAGCCCGGCGCGGTAGCCCGCGCACCAGGCGTCCGAGACCGCGCCGATCCGCCGGTTTCTCCGCACGACCTCGGAGAACGTCAGCCTCATGACTGCGCCTCGAATAGCTCGCCGACGCCGCGGCGCTCCCGGCGCGTGCGCGCGGCGGTCGCGATCCGGTGGTCTCGGTCGTAGCGGTTGTGGCAGCGCTGGCACATCGCCCGCAGGTTCGAGGGCTCACGGTTTGCGGGGTCGTGGTCGAGGTGCGCGATCGTGAGGATGATCCGGCCGCGCGCCCAGAGGGCTGTCTGCCCGTCCAGCTCGCTGCACCGGCGCGGCTCGACGTGGGAGAACTGGTACGCCAGGCACGGCTCCGCGTGCGTGCTGAGCAAGCAGCGGCCGCTGTCGTCCTGGTGGTAGCGCTGGGCGTCGCCGCAGCGGCAGATCGACAGCGGTGGGTGCAGCCCGCACTCGCCCTCGCACTCGCACCGGCGCCCCGCGCGCTCTAGGATCTGCGGCCGCACCACGGTCGCCCAGTCGCTCGGGTAGAGGCCGCGGTTCTCGGGACGGATGGGGCTCACGGCGCCACCGGGCGCTCTCCGCGCTCGCGGCGCTTCTGCTCGACCAGGTGCTCCTCGAACGTGAAGTCGTCGCGCGTCACAGCCACCTTCGTCGGCGCCTCGATCGCGATCGACGCTGCGTGCGAGTCGCGCGGTCCGGTGTAGGTCAGCGTGGCCTGGCGACCGATCCTCAGCGGCTGAGCGAGTAGGAGCACGACGGTGGTCAGGTCCTTCTCGCTCACTGCCGGCCGCGATTCCCGGTCGAGCTGGCGCTCGAGGTGCTCCTCGTGGCTCACCTCCCCGCCGCTCACCACCAGCGAGATCGGCGCCTCGACCGCGAGCCGCACGGTGCGCGGCGTGAAATCGAGCACGGTGACGCGCACGTCGCGCCCGATGAACATGCCCTTGCCGCGGGCGCGCCAGATCTCGAGCACGCCGCGGGGCTTCGAGCCCGGGCCGCCCGTCATCGCCTGCTCGCGCTGGAGCGCCCGGTGCTCTTCAGGGTTTCCGCTCATCCTGCCCTCCCCGACTGTCGCCCGCTGGCAGGGCCATCGGCGCGCCGACGTGCTGGTCGTAGTGGTGCTGGCAGTATAGCCGCCCACCGTACTCTGTCAGCTCCCCCGCGCTCGAGCCGCACACGGCGCAGCGCCAGACCGTCGACATGTGCGCCCGCCTACTCGCGGCCCACAAGACGAACCGCCGCGCGTAGTCGGCCGCGCTCACTGGCCACCGCTTTCCGCCTGTGCGTCGGCCTGGGCCTCCGCCTCGGTCGCAAACGGGCCGATCGGGTCTGGGTCCGCCAGGCACCAGTACCAGCCGACAAGCATGCGTTCGGCTGCGTCTGGGGCGTGTGGGTTTTCCTTCCGAGTTTCGTCCCGGCTCACATAGAAAACTTCGACCAGGGGGGTCATGAGGCCGACCCGCTGCTGTAGATACTCTTCCTTGCTACGCAATTAACCCCTAGTAGCCGTAGGGGCTGTGGGGAATGTGGAGAACTCCAGATCACGACCCACCGCTTCCAGTTGCGGGCTCGGCACGTTGTGGAAAACTCGTGGAGAACCCCGGAGTTATCCACACCAGCCGAGCAGCCAGCACCGCGGCCAGCTCCTCGGACGCCCCCGAGGGCCACTTATCCCCAGGTTCTCCACACTCGATTGTGGATAACACGCGGTCGACCTTGGCCGCGTAGGACTTATCGGACCGCACGGCGCGCCGGACCCGCCCGACCCCGTAGATCACCGACGTGTGGTCGACGGCGAAGATGCGCCCGATCTCGTGCAGCGAGAAGGCCGAGAGCATCCGCAGGACGTACATCGCCAGGTGGCGCGCCGCGCACAGCGAGCGCGAGCGGTCGCGGCCGAGCAGCGCGACCGGGTGGACCTGGAACTCCCAGGCGCAGATCCCGACGACGTCCGAGACCACGACCGGGCTGCTCACTCGAACCAGGCCCACCGGCGCCGAGCGGACTCGTCCAGCTCGAGCCCCTCGAAGTCGTAGCAAACGAGGTTGCCGACCCGCATCGCGTATGAGCAGACGCCGCGAGGCGTGACCATCTTGATCTTGTCCGGCCAGGAGTCGTAGCCGCTCGTCGCGAGCACTCGCCCATCGAGCGGTCCGCCCCCCACCAGCATGAAGTATGGGTGCACGGCGCGGAACTCGGCGAAGGTCACGCGCTCCTCCCCTCCAGCGGCTCCCAGGCCGTGACGCGCGGCGTCGGGATCACCTCGAACTCGGCGCGCGCGTGACGGACGCAGACGAGCGTCGCGATCGGGTGGCACGCCTGGAACAAGCGCACGCGCAGACGATCGGCCTCGTTCCACTTCCCCTTCACCTCGACGTAGTAGCCCGCGGGCCGACGCAGGGCGTAGGCCCGCTCGCTCTCCCAGACTGCGAAGTCGGGCCGGTAGTGGCCGACCAGGAGGCCGTTCACGACGAGCGGGAGCCGCGGGCCGCGCTCCCAGCAGTAGATCTCGCCGAGCCGCCGGCGCAGATCGAGGCGGGCGGCGTAGGAGGCCTCGGCCTTCGAGGCGTAGACCTCGCCGAGGTAGCTGCGCTCCAGCTTGCTCCCGACGCCGAACTTCCCCGCGCCGCGCCGCGCCCGACTCCTGCGCCACCTGGTCAATGGACCTCCGGCCTCCCTTCCCCGCCGGCGCGTCGGGTCCGCGCCGGTCTTCGCGCCGCCGACGTCGTGCCACGTCTCCCGCGCGGCCCCGGTGCTTCCATGCCGGGCATGGCCTGCTGAGCGTCCGGCCCGTTCGCCAGCCGCCACTGCTCGCCCTCGCGGGCCGTCGCCTTCGAGAACGCCGTCCTGGTCGCCTCCACCGCCTTCCACGCCGCGGCCGCGTCCGGCCCCGACGAATGGTACAGCGCGATCGTCGCGTTGAGCGCGCGCGCCGCCAGCCCACACCTCACCACCGACGCCTGCCAGCTCTCGATCCGCTCGGCGCTCGCCATGGTCGCGGACCCTCGGGGCGCGGGGACCGGCACGGGAACCCCATGAAACCGCCCGGCCCCCCGCGTTCCCCCGAAGGCGATCACCCAGCCGCCGCCGTGTCGACCGCTTCGAGCTGCGCCTCGGCGACCCACTCGTGCCGCACGACGCCGCCGGCGCCGGTCACGATCTGGTATTGCCGCATGTCGCCCGGGTACTCGCAGCGCCCGGTGACCGTGCCCTCGACGCCCGTGTTCACCTCGCGGACTCGAGCGCGCATCGGGAACTTCCAGTCCGTCCTGCTTTCCATCGGGACCTCCGTTGGGTCGTAGCCAAATGGGTTCTCGTGCAGCACACCGCGGATTCCCCAGCGCTCGAGCCCGATCCCCACCACGAAAAGCGGTGAGTTATCGCCGAGCGCGCCGAGCTGGGGGTGGTACTTCGACGAACTGCCCATCGCCTACCTCCTGCCGATGCCTGCACAAGTCGTCGATCGTGACCGCGCCGCGGCTGATGCGCGTGATCGCCTGCGCTGCGTCGAGTCGCGGCGTCCGGTGGCCCGAGAGCCACGAGTATACCGCCTTGTTGCTCACTGGGAAGCCGGCCGCCGCCAGGTCGCGCGTCAGCGCGTCGACCGTGTAGCGGGTCACGAAGGAACCGAACCGGGTGCTCCAGCGAACCGGGCGCCGCTGCATCCTTGGGTTCCCTCCCCGACGCCTACGCCGTCCACTCCTCCGACCTCCTCCAGCTAAGGCGCCGAGGCTACGCCCGCCCAGTCCGGGCAGTCAAGGGCGCGCCTTTGGGTCGCCCAAGCGCGGGCCCCGGCGCCGAGTCGGTCAGGCCTCCGGCTTGCGCGCCGGCATCAGCGCCTGGAGCAGGAACAGCAGCGCCGGCCGCACGGTGTTCTTGAACGTGGAATGGATGCCGGTGACCGCGATGTTCTGCGCCAGCGCCGCCAGGAAGATGCTGGAGCCGCCCATAACGGGCTCGAGCAGGCCCGCGGCGTTGGCCGCCTTCGGCACCAGCGCGAAGCCCACGAGCCCGACCACGTAGTTCGCGGCGTTCACCCACCCGGTCAGCTTGCCCTGCTGCTGCGCCTTCTCGAGCATCGGCCTCAGCACCGCGCCCGCGACGAACTGCGCGACCGCGATCACTACCGGCCAGCTCACGTACTCGAGCAGCTTGCCCATCGGTCCCTCCTCCTGGTGTTTCTCCGGTCAGCGCCTCCTGGAACCCGCGCGCGCCGGGGCCGATCGGCAGCCCCGGCGCTTGTCGGACCGCGGGTGGTCCGGTTGCTGCACCGCTTACGGCGTGGGCGGCGGCGGCGCGGCCGGCTCCTCGGCCACGGGCGTTCCGGCGCTCAGGCCGATCTCGCCCGGTCCGCTCACCTTGACGGTGATGCTCAGCGTCTCGGTGTTGCCGGTCGGCGCGTGCGTCACGGTCACGAGCGCCGCGCCGGGGGTCGGCGTGCGCGCCCACCTGGTGTACGGGTCTCCGGGCGTGCCGTCCGGGTTCGGCGCCGCGTCCTCGAGGGCCACAGCCGCCGTGTTGCTGGACTCCCACAGGAACTCGTCCGCCGGAACGGTGCGGGGCGCCCCGCCGAGGTCCTTCGCTGCGACCGAGAGCAGCACCTTCTCGGTATCTACGACGTCGATGCTTCCGCGATCGATGTTCAAGGGTCTCCTCCCATGGATTGCGACGACCGTGAGGCCGATCGCGACTTGCGGCTGCTCGTCGCCCAGCAGGGCCGAGGCCAGCCGCGACACCTCGGTCCCCAAGTTCTCGATGGTGTGCAGCACTTCGCGCTTGAGGTCCACCGCCTGCACCTCCTGATTCACCGGAGCGCGACGGTGTCGCGCCCGAAGTACCGCCCGGACGGGAGCGGCGGCCGCACCCTACGCCCGAGCAGGTCGAATAGTCCAGGGCGCAGTAGCAGCCGGCGCCGCCAGGCCGGCACGCCCGTCGTCTCGGTCGCGGTCGCGAGCACCGTGGTCGGGCAGCCGGGCCCGGCGGAGTTCCGGCCCCAGACCACGACGGTGTACGTGTCGACCTCGGAGACCGTGAGGTTGAAATCGAACGACTGACCGCGCCCCGTACAGGATCTGGATCGCGTAGGGCTCGCGAGCTGCAACGGCCGTCCAGTCCTGGCGCTCGTGCGCGAGCGACTCGGCCACGCAGGTCTCGGGGTTCGCCAGCGAGTCCGGGACGGTGCCCGAGACCGTGATCTGCGCGAGCAGCACGAGGTGGAGGAGGTCGTTCACTTGAGCAGCTCGATCGCTTCCTTGATGCCGACGCCCAGGAGCTGGGAGAGCGCCACCAGGCCGCCGATGACCCAGATCGTGCGCCGCCACCAGCGCTCGCTCTCGCCCAGCGTCGTCTTCACGTCGGCGGCAGTGTCCTTGAACGCCGAGGCGACGGCCGCGCTCGTGTGCTCCTTCACCAGCTTGACCGCTTCTTCGCGGGCGTCGTCCATCTTCTCGAGGCGGTCGACCAGCTTGCCGAGCACGACCGTCTGCTGCCGCGACTCGTCCTCGATGTGCTCGAGGCGCGTGTTGTTGTCGCGCTGGATCTCGACCAGGGCGCCGGCGCTGCGCGCCTGGTCCTCGTTCGCCCGCAGCAGGCGCTCGAGCATCCCGTTGCTCGGGACGGCTGGCCCGGTCGCGCTCACGCGACCATCCTCCGCACCAGCTCGAGGTCGAAGCGCAGCCCCGGGCAGGTCTTGTACTGGCGCACCCCGATCGGCCCCATCACGCGCCAGTCGAACCCGGCCATGAGCCCGGCGTCGCGGTGGCCGATGACGCGGTCGGGCGTGATCCCGTACTCCGACATCCACGGGATGATGAACCGGCGCGCCGCGACCTCGAGCAGCCGAAGCGGGGGCGGCGCCAGGTCGAAGTTCCCGACCAGGCACAAGTGGAGCCCCTTCGAGTTCATCCCCGCCTCCTGGCACGCGGCCGCGACCGCGCCGGGTGGTCGGCCGACCAGTCCCTGCCAGGCGTAGGGCGCCAGCGCGCTCGACGTGAGCGGTGGCAAGGCCAGCACCTGCTCGACGCCGGCGTGGTAGCCGATGTCTCGCCAGCCGCGCTCCTCGCGGTGGAACCTCTCGATCGCGGGCCAGGAAACCGTCGGCCCGTCCTGCGTCGCCGAGTGGTGCAGCACGATGTATTCGATCGGCCTCATTGTGTCAGCCCTCCCCCTACTGCGCCTGCGCCCAGGTGTTGAGGTCGTCCAGCTCCGGCTTCGCGGCCGTGACCATCGCGCCGAACGCGGCCTGCAGCGCCGTCTTCCCCGACGCGGCGAACCACGTCGGGTGGTCGGCGTAGAAGGCGATCTCGCCGCGCTGGCGGATGAGCGTGCCGATGAGCGTGTTCAGCCGGTTGTTGAACTCGGTGTAGTTCACGGGTGCCGCCATCGCTGCCCCCTCTCCCGGCGCTAGCCGCGCCGCGTGATCCCGTGACGGTGGAACATCTCGTGCCAGAAATACTCGCCCAGGTGCCGGCGGTCCGGCGGCGGGGGCGGGATGAACGGGCCCGGTGGCTCCGAGCCGTTCCCCTGGACCGCCGCCAGGAATCGAGAATAACCCAGCCGGCCGCGCAGGTCCCGCCGGCGCAGCGCGTGGACCAGCTCCATGGCCGAGGGGCCCAGCTCCTCGATTACGGCCTCCTCCAGCTCGACCCACGCCTGGACGCGCAGCAGGCGCCCGGGGCGGAGTCCCCGGAGGTCGCGCCGACGCGCGGCGTGGAGCAGGTCGGTCGCGGCTTCCAGCTCCTCGACCGCGGCCTCCTCGAGGTCCGCACCCGTCCAGGCCCGCAGCAGGCGTCCGGGGCGGAGCCCCCGGAGGTCGCGCCGGCGCGCGGCGTGGAGTAGGTCGGTCGCGGCCTCCAGCTCCTCGACCACGGCCTCCTCGAAGTCCGCGCCCGTCCAGGCCCGCAGCAGGCGTCCGGGGCGGAGCCCCCGGAGGTCGCGCCGGCGCGCGGCGTGGAGTAGGTCGTGGAAGGCGACGTCCTCCTCCAGCGGCTCCTCGACCGACTCGAGCGCGCGCAGCACCCTGGCCACCCGCGAGCCACGCAGGTCCCGGCGCCGACCGGCGTGGAGCAGGTCCGAGAACCCGGGGTCCTCCTCGGGCGCGGCCGGAGGCTCGAGCGGCCACGAATCGAGCATCGATGGGCGCGAGCGGCCGCGCGCGCGCCGGGCCCGCTGGCGCTCGACCAGCAGCTCGAAACCCTGCGGCACGACCACGCCGCCCGTGAACTGGATGAAGATGACGCGCCGGTACTGCGGCAGCGCGGCGTTCGTCGAGCAGGCGTCGATCGTCACCGCCACAGCGTTGTGGCTGGTGGCGGCCCCGCTGATGCCCGTGATCCCGTGCGTGTGCTCCTCGAGCGCCCCGCGCCGGTTGCTGCCGGGCGCCGCGGCGTCGGTCGCCAGCAGGGTCCCGACGATCGACCAGTTAGTCGCCCCCGAGTGGTCGTGGTTGACGATGGTCGGCTGGCAGTCCGCGGCGGTGTGCCCGTGCGAGGTCGCGCCGCCGGTGTCGACGTCGCTCTGCCCGTTCGCCGCCGCGCCCTTCACGAACTGGTCGTCCAGGTTCGAGAAGCGCGACCAGCCGGCCGGGATGGAGGCCGCGGTCCCGCCCCAGACGCCGATGATGTTTCCCGGTATATCCGGGCTCGCGCCGTCGTTGCGCACCACGTTGATCTTCCGGAACGGCGGCTGGCCGTCCGCCGCGTTGATCGTGACGGTGTAGGCGTTGATCGTCTGGGTCGCGGCCGTCGTGTCGAAGGTGTGGACGTGGGCGACGGTGGCGAACCCGATCGCGTTGGGGTTCGCGATGTTGTTGGTGGCGACGCTGGCGCCGTCGGTGGAGTTCCCGAAGTGTTGGTGCGCCTGCGCGGTGTGGACGTGACTCGCGTGGGTGTGGGCGTGCGTCGCCGCGCCGCCCGATCCGCCGCCGTCGGCGCCGGCCGCGGCGCCCTTCAGGAAGCTGTCGCCGTCGACGCGCGTCCAGCCGGACGGCAGCGAGTCCGAGGCGAAGAAGGCGACGGCGCCGACTGGGATGCCGGCCGGCGTGCCGTCGCTCTCGATCCAGATTACGGTCGCGAACACCGGGTCGTTCGAGGCGGCGTCGACCGACAGCGCCGCGGAGTTCGTGACCGCGGTCTCGCTGGTCGAGGTGATCGTGGCGTGGCTGTGCGACTGCGCGACCGTGTCGCGCGGCGCGCTGCCCTCCCACTCGGGCGCGGTGTGGCTGGCGAAGATGATGCCGCCGTGGACGTGGGCGGCCTGGGTCGGGGTGTGCGCCGGGCTGGTGTGGGTGTGGGTGAGCGCGCCGTTGTCGGTGGTGAGGTCCGCGTCGGCGCCGGCGGACGAGCCGCGCAGGTAGCGCGAGTCGAGGGCGGACTTGCGGCTCCAGCCGCTCGGGATCGAAGCCGCGGTCGACGGCCAGCCGACGATGACGCCGCTATCTACTGCCACCGGCGGGCTCCTGGGGCTGCCGCTGGGCGGCGCGCTCGCGCTCCTCCAGCTCCGCCACCGCCTGGCGCAGCTCCTTCAGGATCTCCCGGTTGCCGGCCGGCGTGGTCCAAGACCACGACCTCGTGCGCAGCTCGGTCACCGGCTGGTCCGTCGGTCCCTTGAGCGTCTCCGGCTGGCGCGCGCAGAAGAACAGGTCCTCGACGTCCTCGCAGACGACGCTCTTGCCGTCGTTCAGCGTCAGCACCAGGCGCACGGCCCCTCCCCCTCATGCTCGAGCGGGTCCGGGGCGCCGCCGTGTCGGCCGGCGCCCCGCCCCCTGGCAGTGCTGCTAGAACTCGGCGAACTCCATCGAGAAGTCGAAGTTCACCGACGCGAGCCCCGCGATGTTCGTCAGCTCGGCGTTCCCGGTGGCGCCGCCGTTCGGCTTCAGGATCACCGACTGCTCCTGGGTCGCGGCGAACCATCCGCCGTACCCACCCTGGGCCGCCACGCCGACGTGCATGCGCGTCTTCGGCGTGGTCCCGACGGTGTGCGCGGTGAACACCGTGGTGCCGGCCGCCGGCGCGTCCGGGTCCCGCTTGCCGGGCGTGTACGCCGAGCCGGCGGTCCCGGCCACCGCCATGGTGTTGAGTCGCATGATGAGCCCGCCGGCCGCCGTCATGCGCGCGGAAGCGTACAGCCCCATGATGCCCGCGGTCCGCTGGTTCGCGACGGTCAGGAACCGCGCCGACTGGTTCTCGGTGTTGGCCGTGCCGTTCGTGGTCTGGGCCGCGTTTACGTCGTAGTAGAACATCAGCCTCCTCCTTTCACTGCGGCCACGGTCCCGGGGTCCACGACCGGCAGGTCGAGCCCCGCGCCGTACTCGTCGCAGTCGTTGCACAGGTAGAAAAGGTGCGCCGTGTCGGCGAACGTGTAGCCGTTCATCCGCCCGCAGCTCGCGCAGTAGACCGGGCTCGCCAGCCCGAACGGGGTCCGTATCTGCCCGCGCTGCTCCCGCGACCTACAGTCCGGGAGCCCGCCGCTCAAGTCCAACGCCTGCTCCGCCATCGCCTCACTCTCCGGGTTGCGTGCTGAGCTGGCTGCTGACGGCGCGCGCCAGCCGCTGGCCGCGCCGCTTCGAGAGCACCGGCCGCGCGATCCCCATCCCCAGCAGCGGGGCGACGACGTCGCGCCACACGGTGAAGTTGAACACCTGGTACGAGACCACGCCGGACACGACCGATTCAAGTTCCATCCGCAAGACGTTGTTCAAGCGCCCGAGCCCGGAGTCGGCCACCTCGGTCGACCACGCCTGCGAGGTCCCGGTGATGCCGGAGTACGTCTGCTTGAGCAGCCCGTCCTCGCCGTAGAGCCGCAGCGTGTAGGTCGTGCCGGGCTCGGGACTCGCGGTCGCGCCGGCGTCGTCGTACCCCCACTCGCCCAGGCGGTTCCGGTGCGACCACGACACGGTGAGCGCGCCCGAGACCACCGACGGGTAGCTGGCGCCGTTGACCAGGATAGCCGTCGGCACGTAGGGCCGCGCGGCGCGCGAGGCGAGCTGGAGCGAGAGCAGCGGCGCGTCGCCCAGCTCGACCACGCCCACGCTGTTGAACGCGAGTAGCTTCGCGCGCACCAGGACGTCGGCCTGGTAGGCGCCGTTCGTGACCAGGCCGGCGCCGCCGGTCACGAACCAGCAGCGCGCCTGGTCGCCGTGGAGCGCCGGCGTGGTGTCGGCGACGCCGCGCACGCAGCCCGTGATCGTGAAGCTGCCGTCGGCGTTCTGGGCGATGCCTTGCCAGGCGATGAACTCCTGGTCGATGAGCACCAGGTTGCGCCCGGCGGCGAAGTCCTGGTTGTTGGCGGCCTCGAGCGCCGCGACGCCGACCGGGGACATCAGGCGGAAGGTGCCGCCGGTGTAGTCGAGGCCGCCGGACAAGAGCCCGGTGGGAGTCAGCTCGCGCACCTCGTTCGTGAGCGCCAAGTCGGTGCCGCCGGTCGGGTCGCTCCACACCTGGTAGCCGAGCAGCAGGCCGCCGGCTGCGGCGCGGGCCCCGAGGCTCAGCGCCAGGCGCTCGGGCCCGACCACCAGGGCGTACGGGCACTCGAGCAGCGCGGCCGCGCCGAGCTGCTGGGGCGCCCCCACCGGGTCGACCCACTCGGACGGCGCCGGCGGGTCGTAGCCCGTCCAGTCGACGGCGAAGACGTCCTCGACCGCGTCCACCACCACGCGGCCGTCGCGCGGCTCGCCGTCCCGGACGCGGGTCGCGCGCGCGACCATGTCCGAGATCCCGTCCGGCGGCCAGGTCAGCCGGAAGGCGTCCCCGGGCCGCAGGCGTGCCGCCCGGCGGTTCACCACCAGCTCGAGCGGGGCGAGCGGGTAGCTGTTCGTCTTCAGCAGTCCCGCGGCCTTCGCCTGCGCCGCGGCCGCGTTCGAGAGCCCGCGGAAGGAATACTCCTCCTCGGAGACCTCGCCCCCGCGCGCCTCGAGCTGCGCCAGGTCCTGGACGGCCGCCACGCGCTCGGTGAAGTTCGCGGAGCGGTCGACGTAGTGGACCTTCACCGAGTTCTTCAGCTCGTCCCAGGCCGGCCGCGAGATACGGCAGCTCTCGATGCTCGAGGGGTCGAGCACCGGCAGGCTCGGGACGTGGTAGTCGGCGCGCGCCAGCTTGAGCGTGAGCAGCCCGCTCGAGGGGTCGGCGTAGATGACGCCGTCGACGTGGCGCAGCACCTCGGCGACCAGGTCGTAGGCCGAGGCCTGCGAGTCCGCCACCATGGAGACCCCGAGCCCCTCGGCGAAGAGCGCCTCGCCGGCGGCGACGAAGCTGGCGGTGTAGACCAGCGACGCCGGGATGCCGGCGCCCCAGCGCTGGTCAGTCAGGATCTCGTAGAGCACGCAAGCGGGGTTCGCGTCGCCGCCGACGTTCTCGCGCCCGGCCGTGAGCCCGATCGGGTTCGGGGTGCGCCGCAGCACGAACGAGATGTTCTTGATGAACGGCGAGGTGCCGACGTACATGCCCGAGCGGACCTGCGCGGCGCTCGGGCCGATGAGGATCGACCGCGCGGCGCCGAGGTTGAGTCCGCCGCGGCACACGGCGTAGCACACGCCCCGGTAGCCGGGCAGCGAGACGCCGAGCACGGCCTCGAGGTAGGCGTTGGGGTCCTGCGTCAGCGTCCCGCGGTAGAGGTCGATGGTGCCGGCGATGCCGCCCTCGCGCTCGTCGCCGCCGAACAGGCTCGGCTGGTTGATCGCGATCGTGAACTGGTCGGTCGTCTGCGTCACGACGATGCCGTGCAGGTCGAGGTCCTGGCTCGCCTCGATGTTGCGGCCGCTCAGCTCGGCGCCGGTCGGGAGCCCGAAGAGCCCGGCCGCCGTGAAGTCCGCGTCCTGGAGCATGAGCCGGAACGGGAACCCGCCGATGCCGCTGATGGAGGCGAAGACGAACCGCTTGGGCTGGTGCGGGTAGGGGCTGGTGCAGGTGCCTGGCATGGTCGCGGCCGCGACGTCCTCCTGGGGCGCGAAGCCGAGCACCGGGAGCACCGAGTCGTCGCGGTCGCCGACCACCGGCACCGCGACGTGCCAGCCGGTGATCCCGGCCTTCTTCGGCACCGCGGTGAACGAGAAGCGCGCGCCGGTGTAGGTCCCGGTCACCTCGATGCGCGCGCCACCGCCGACGATCGCCTCCTTCGCGTTGACCGCGGCCGCCCAGGCGTTCGCCAGCTCCTGCCCGCTGCCGTAGACCCCGGCGGGCATCGTCGTCGCCTGAGAGTCCGGGACGCCGCCGACGTCCACCTGATAAGTCACGAGGTTGTGCGGCGCGCGGATCTCGAAGCCGTAGACCACGTAGTTCCCGCTGCCGCCGCTCGCGGTGCGCATCGCGGTCTCGGCCGCGGCTGCCAGGCTCTCGAGCGTGGAGTAGGAGCCGACCGGGACGGTCGCGAAGATCGGCACGTCGTTCCCCTGCCGGAACTTCACCACGTTCTTGCCGTCCACCACCGTGATGGTCGAGCCCGGCACGGAGCGGTCGTCGAAGCGCACCTCGAGCAGCTCGTCGATCGGGCCGTGGCACAGTCCGAGCTGGAGCCCGAGGTAGTAGCGGTAGCCGGTGATCACGCGCGTGCTCGAGAACAGGCCGGTCTTCTGTTTCTGGGTGATCGGCACGACCTGGAGGTCGCCGAACCAGGTCACGTTGGGGCCCTTGAGGTGCACGGTCCCCCACGCGACGGGGATCGCGCGGCCCTCCTCCGCCGTCGGGACGGTGAAGTCGCCGAGGCTCGAAGGCTGGGGCGCGCCCACCTTCGGCTTGGGGCGGAGCAGCTCCCCCACCGCCGTGACCGCGGCCCACAGCAGGAGCGTGAACCAGAAGCCCATCAGCGCCCCCGCTCTCTCAGCTCGAGGAAGGCGCAGCGCCCCGGTGGGTCGCTCGGGCGCAGGAGCGAGTAGGTGTAGCCGGCGTCCTCGAGCATCTGCCCGTGCCTCGAGCAGGTCAGCATGCCCCCGGCGGCGTTCTCCTGCGGGTGGTAGACGCGCATCGTGGCCGGCAGGCCGCAGGGCTTCGTCGAGTCGCTCACAGCCCGAGCACCTGGCGCGCGGTCGGGCCGGCGCCCTGGCCGCCGGTGCCGTCGATCGAGGCGCCGAACGGGTTGCGGGTGGGGATGCGCGGCCACCCCATGTGGTTCACCAGGTTCGAGAACTTGGCCGCGCAGGTGGCCTCGGTCCGGTCGCAGCCGGCGAACCCGTCGACGGTGGCGCCCACCACCGAGCCCGTAAAGGGGTTCATCAGCGTGACGGCGTCGCCGACGTGCTGGACGACGAAGCGGCGCTGCCCGAGCTGGCCGCCGCTCGTGACCTCGACCCAGCCGTTGCGGAACCAGCCGTCGGGCTTGGTCGCGAACACCGCGGCGCGCAGCAGCGGGCCGGTCGCCTCGGTCACGGTCCCCGACACCTTGAACGAGGCGCGCGCGACCGTGCAGCCGGGCGAGTAGAGCGGCCAGTTGCAGTGTGACTGGAACACCAGCATGGGCACCTTGCGCCGCAGCATCTGCGAGATCGGCGCGCAGGTCAGGACCACGGCCGGGCCCTCGAGGCCCCACGACAGCACGCGGCCGACGAAGCGGACCACCACTTCGGGGTCGCCTCGGTGCTTGCGGAAGATCGTCAGCGCCACCGGCGCCGGCGGGAGGTAGGAGGTGAAGAGCGCGCCCACCGGGTTCGTCCGCGGGAGCCGCACCGAGATCGTGGCGCTGTTGTCCTCGTTCGAGTAGTCGATCGCGTCGCGCGCGATGGTCTCGCGGGTGTAGGTCGCGCCGGCCACGACCAGGTCGACGTCGGCCGAGGTGTAGCGGTACTCCGTGGCGCCGCTGGTGAAGCGGTACGCCTCGACCGGCTCGCCCAGGTACTGGGACTGCTCGAGCGCGTCGTAGCCGACGTCGACGGTCGCGACCAGGGCCGGTCGCCCGCCGGGTCCGAGCCCCGGGCGCTGGGCACGGGAGGGCCCGCGCCGGCGGAGCGCCCCGCCGTCCGCGTCGAGCGCCGGGCTCACGCCGGCGCCTCGCCGGTCAGCTCCCGCATCGGCAGCAAGCACGAGGCGTAGTGGCCGCCCGCCCAGTCGATGCGCTGCTCGTCCTCCTCGAGCCTCGAGAAGCGCAGGAAGGTGGTGAACGTCGTCGCGGCCGGGAGCGCGTCCGGCACCGTGGCGTCGAGCGTCAACGTCTCGGTGCCGTCCCCGTTGTCGACCGAGGCCGTCACCTTGCGGTAGTGGAACGCCCCGCCGGGCAGGCCGCGGACCGCGACGTGCCGGCGCCCGTTGCCGGCCGGGAAGATCATCGAGGTGTAGCCGCGCTCGCGCACCGTGAGGGCGCCGGCGCCGGGGGCCAGGTCCGCGCTCAGCTCGAGGTCCTGCTGCCAGGCGAGCATCCAGAACGGCCGTGCCCGGCCTCGGCGCGCGTCGACGAACTCGCGCAGCGCCCGGGCCTCGGCGCGGGAGAAGCACAGCCACGCGAAGTCGCGCACCGTCTGGGGTGCGGCGCTCGGGGCGTCCGAGAAGCGGACCCCCAGCCGGCCGTCGAGCAGGTAGACCCGGCGCTCGACGTCGTCGCGGGTGGCCGAGCCTCGGTCGGGCACCACGGTGAGCACCGGCAGCGCGCGGTAGAGCGGCAGCGACTCGGCCGCGGCCGCGGTCGGCTCCGCGGTCTCGGCCTCGAACGTGAAGCGGCTCGAGGCGACCGTGGCGCTCTCGTGGTCGAGCGGCGAGCGGCTGGCGATCCGCATCAGACGGCCCGGGAACACCAGCGCCGAGCCCGAGGCCCAGGCGATCGTAGCCGTGTCCGACGTCGCGACGCCGGCGCCGCTGGTCGAGGCCACGGTGAAAAGCTCCCAGGTGTAGGGGTCGCGCCACACCACGGCGTAGCCCGCGGCGCGGTAGGGCACGTCGAGCGCGTCGGCGATCGGCAGCAGCGAGGCGCCGATCCCGACCGCGCCCGAGAGCCGACTGCCGTACTGCCAGTAGGGCACGACGATCGCCTCGTCCTGGAGCGCGTGTATGAGCGACTCGGCGAGCCCGGCCTCGCGCGCGTCGGTCGCGAGCGCGGAGAACTCGAGGCCCTCGAGCGGGACGGCGCGCAGCGACACGCGCTGCTCGGTCTCGTCGTAGCCGGCCATGACGTCGGTCAGGTAGCCGTAGCTCTCGCGGACGTCCTGGTTCGCCTCGATGGTCCACACCGCGGGGTCGGGCACCGACTCACCCCTTCCTGAGCGCGGAGCCGGCGGCGCGCGGGTTCTTCGCCAGCACCCGCACCACCGCGCGCTCGCCCGCCGGCGACTCGAGGTGCCGCACCACCAGGCCCTCCTCGAGCCCGATCGCGACCGACGTCTGGGCCGGGCCCCCGACGCCGGCGCCCGAGACGAACCCCCCGTCGGCGAACCGACGGACTCCCCGGGGTCCGTTGAGCACCGGCGCCGCGAGCCCCTGGTTCACCGCCTCGAGGGCCTCGAGCATCCCCGGCTGCTGCACGACCGCGGCCCGCACGACGTACTCGCCGCGCGAGAGCATCGCCGGCACCGAGTCGCTGGTTCCCGTCCCTGGCCCCTCCACGGGGCCGCCCATGGCGTGCGGCGTCGGGAACACGGCGTTGGCGAGGCTGGTCGCGAGCCGAAGCGTCAGGGCCTGCTGTACCGCCTGGAGCAGCGCCAGGCCGATGTTGCGGACGACGTCGAGCAGCCGCTGGCCCTCGCGCACCGCGTCGGTCAGCGCGTTCACCAAGCCCTCGCGGAAGGCGTCCTTCGCCGTGGTCCGGAGCTGGCCCACCAGGTCGTCGACGGCGGCGACGTCGGTCTCCACCTCGCGCAGCGCCGCGGCGAACTCGAGCGCGCGCTGCTGGGCCTCCTGGTCGAACGGGTTCGCGGCCGCGACCAGCACGAAGCTGCGCAGGATCTCGCGCAGCACCGGCAGCATCTCCTCCTGGGCGGCGCGCACGCGCTGGGCGCCCTCCTCCTGGGTCAGGAGCCCGGCCGAGACGAGCTGCTCGACCTGGGCGCGGCGGTCGGCCAGCTCGGCGAGCGCGGTCTCGGCTGTCAGCGACTGCTGGTCGAAGCGCGCCTTCTCGGCCGCCACGCGGGCGCGCTCGCGCTCGGCCGCCAGGCGCTTGGCCTCGGCCGCCCTCCTCTTCGCCTCGGCGTCCCGCTCGCGCTTGGCGTCGGCGTCCTCGACCACGGGCGCCTCGACCACGCCGCGGCGGACGGCCGCGAACCGCCCGGGCTCGGCGAGCAGCAGGAAGCGCTGGCGGCGCTCCGCCTCGCGCACCTCGGCCTCGTCCTCGAGCCGCTTGATCTCGTCGGCGGCCGCGCGGAAGTTCGCGATCGTCTTGCGCGGGTCCAGCTCGAGCCGGACGTCGAGCGCGGCGAAGAGCTGGCGGAACCCGGTCACCACGTTGTCGACGAGCTGGGAGACCGTGAGCACCACGAAGCCGATGGTCTGGCCGACCACCTTGCCCCACTCCTTCCAGGCGTCCTGGTTGTCGCCCAGCGTGTCCTGGACGTCGCCGAGCACCGCGTGCACCGCCGGCGCCAGCCCCTCGACGAAGCGCGCGGCGCCGGCGATGACCTGCTCCTTGATGATGGTGAAGTCGTCGTTGATCGCCTGGGTCGCGCGCGCCGTGTCCTCGGACAGCAGCACCCCGAACTCCCGGGCCTTGCGGATCGCGCCGTCGAGTCCGCCCTCCCCGCCCAGCTCGTTCAGCAGCGGGATGACGGCCGCCACCTGGCGCCCGAACACGCGGAAGCCCAGGGCCGTCTTCTCCGGGCTGTCCTCGAGCCGGGCGAACGCCTTGGCGATGAGGTCGAAGCGCTCGGCCGCGTCCTTCCCCTCGAAGTCGCGCACCTGGAGCCCGAGCGCCTTGAAGTCGCGCGCCGCGTCCTTCGAGCCCGCCTGGAACTCGACCGTGCGCCGATTCAGGAACACCAGGGCCTTGCCGAGCGTCTCGAGGTCGACGTCGGCCGTCTTCGCGGCGAAGCCGAGCGCCGAGAGGTTGCGCACCGACGCACCGACCCGCTGCGACATCTTCCCCACCTGGTCGGCCGCCTCGCTCCCCTGCTTCGCGAGCGCGACCAGGGCGCCGATGCCGGCGGCCGCGGCCACCTGCTGGAGCAGGCGCCGGGTGCCGGCGAGCGCGGTGTTGAACTGGCCGAAGCTGCGCGCCGACGCGGCGCCGGTGCGCTGCGACTCCGACACCACCTTGCGCAGCGCGGCGACGACCTGGGCCTCGCCCTCGGCGGTCAGCCGGACGCGGACGTCAGGAACCCCGAGGCTCATGCTCCCCCAGGATGCGCGGGCGCTCGGGCGGGCGGACCCGCTTCTTCGAGTGCGGCGCGGTCAAGGCCCACATCAGTTGCTCGTGGCGGTAGCCGTCGGCGGCGTCGCTCCTGAGCCGCCACCAGTAGGCGCGGAGGGCCTCGTCGAGGGGCCAGGAGAGGACGAGCTGGGCGCGGTCGTGGTCGTGGCCGGAGAGGGCTCGGACGAGGGGCGCCCACTCACCGTAGCGCCCGTCGAGCTGCTGCTCGCCGCCGGCGGGCTGGCGGCCGCGGCGGAAGAGCGAACGGAAGCGACCCAGGAGCCGAGCCCTTCGGCGAAAAAATCGAGCAGCAGGTTCGCGACCTGCTCGTAGACCTTGGCCTTCTCGACTGGGTCCTCGAGGCCGCCGAGGTGCCCGGCCGTCGCGTAGGCCAGATCCTCGTCCCACTGCTCGGGCTTGGTCCCCGCCGGCCACAGCAGCGCGCCGAGGAGCAGCAGGGCCCGGCCGCTGGAGAGGCACGATGAGAGCAGTCGCTCCATGTACGCCTCGGGCGTCTCGCCCTCGCAGATCGGTCCGAGCCCTGCGTGTCGCGCGTGCTGCATCACGAAGAGGTCCAGCCGGACCGTAGTCGGTCCGGCCCGGACGTATTCCCGTCCGCCGAGGGAGAGTTTCTCGGCCATCGGGTCCTCCTTCCCCGCGGCGCTAGGCCGCGATCTCCTCGACCACGTAGTTCGGCTCGTTCGGGTGGTTCGCGGCGTCCGATAGCACGCGGCCGCGGATGCGGAACTCGCCGTAGTCGTCGCCGAAGAGCGGCAGCTCACCGTCGGGGCTCAGGCTCGCGATCCACACCTGGACGTGCTGCGTGGGCCCGGTCGCCGGCTCGCCGACGACGCGCACGTAGGCCTCGATGAAGTTCGAGACGCCGCCGCGCACGTAGGGCTGGACGTCGGCCGCGATGGTCGCGTAGGCGAAGTCGACCTCGAGGCCGCCGCCGTTCGCGATCGCGCCCGCCGGGATGACGTAGATCCGGCCGATGACGGTGTCGACGATGTAGTCGGTGCCCGCGACGTAGACCGGCGTCGCCGAGGGCCCGGTGACCACGACCGTCGAGACGCTTCGCCGCGGCGTGCCGATCGGGTCCTCGAGCGGGAACCAGTAGCCCTTCTTCACCCGCGCCGCCGGCGGGACGTAGTTCGTCGCCGACGCGCCGGTCTGCTGGTAGCTGGTCCTGGTCCCCATGAATGCCAGCTCGAGGTTCTCCGGATTCCACTCCGAGAGCAGCATCGAGATCTCGGTGGTGCGGCGCCCGTTGACCGACTTGAGCAGCGGCGACGTGGCCTGGGTGGTGTCGTACTTGTCCCTGACCTCGTCGGAGGTCTGGATCGTGAAAGCGTCGCACACGCCGACCAGGCGCTCGCCGGTGCGCGCCCGGTTCGCGTCGAGGCGGTCCACGTAGACTTTGCCGCGGCCGATGTAGACGTCGGCGGCGTTGGCGGTGTTCTGAGGCATCGGTCTCCTCCCCGGGCTCGGCGCCCGCTCGGTCGTCCTACTTCACCAGCTCGACGTTGGCTGCCAGGTACTGGTACTCCACCAGGAACTCGACCGTGAGGAGGCACAGCGGCCGGTCCCCCTGGTCGTACTGGAACGTGTTGTCGCCCTCGGTGGTCTTGAGCGCGAGCCCGCCGAACTTGTTCCCGACCAGCTTCGAGACCGCCCAGACGTACAGCGGGTCGACCGCCTGATCGGGCCGCGCCACCGCGGAGCCCAGTGCCCGCAGCTCGACCAGCAGCGTGAGCCGCGAGCGCGTCACCAGGCCCTCGAGGAACGGGTTCTCTTTGGGGTCGCGCACCGGGTAGACCACGCCGCGCGGTAGGTCCGCGTCCACCAGCGCGACGCTGCGAGTGCGCTCGAAGGCGCAGGGCGGGACGCCGGCGTTGAGCGCCGCGACCGCCGCCACTACGAGCTGCTCGCGGACGCTGCTCACGCCGGCACCCACTTCCCGTCGCGCACGAACGCGTGGTCGCCGCAATGGCACAGCAGCGACGGCGAGAGCGTCAGCGGCTCCCAGGATTCGACCGTCCAGACGCTCGAGCGCCCCGGCTCGACCTGCTGCTGGACGAGGCCGGCGAACGTCACCGCGGCCACGCATGGCCTGCCGTCGCCCTTGCCCGGGTGGCGGATGACGGCCCCGTACCGCTCGACGTCGGGCACGCCGGCGAAGCGCTCCGCGTTCTGCGGGATCGCGCGGTCCGGCTTCCAGCTCGTGAACTCGAGCGTGTGGTCGTGGCCGAGGTCGATCGACTCGCTCACCGCGGAAGCACCGGGCAGGGGATCGAGTCGAGCGGTGGCGGCCAGCTCGGGTGGTCCACCGGCCGACAGTCCGAGCGTGGCGGGTCGCAATCCTCGTCGTCGTCATGGTCCTCGACCTCGGGCGCGAGCGGCGCGCAGTGGTCGACGTCGGGCCCGCACGCCGGCGCCGCGCAGCACGCGAGCGCCAGGAGCAGCGCGAGCAGGATCCTGTTCGCCTTCATCCCTCCTCCTCCTCTCCTAGCTGACCGTCCCGATCGCGACCCGCACCGGCAGGCCGTCGTCGAGGTCGCGGAACGCCAGGATCTTGTAGGCGACGCCGTCGACGGTGATGTCACCGCCGCTGGCGAGCGCGAACTTGCCCTTCTCGACCAGCACGGTCCGCGACTTCCCGACGTGCTCGGCCAGCTCGCCGGTCAGCATCGTCTCGTCGGGCGCGTCCATCAGACCGAAGTCGCTGACCGCCCCGACCACCACGGGGACGCCGGCGATCCGCAGCGCCTGGCGGAAGTCCGACGCCCCGTAGAAGGTCGGCATGATGCTACGGCCGGTACTTCTTCATCGCCGCGACCGTCGAGCCGTAGTTGTGGCTCGGCGTGTTCGAGGCGGTGCCGATGAACCGGATGAACCGCTTGACGATCCCGACCTCGAGCGTCTTGGACACGAGGAAGTCGGTGCCCGCGACGATCGACGCGAACGCGCTGTCGAGCGCGCCGGCCGGGATCACCACCCAGCCCGTCGTGCCATCGGCCGAGTCCTCGATCGTCGGAAGCAGGTCTCCGGTGACGCGGACGCCGTGCAGGATGATCTTGGCGAGGCCGTCGTAGTTGAGCAAGTCGAGCGCGGTTCCGGTCAGCGTCGAGGTGCGCGCCGCGACGGGCGCGAGCGCCACGACGTCGACGATCGCGGGCGCGTATGCGGAAGCAGGCATGTCTGTGGTCCTTTCGTTTTACCGCGGCCGCGGCGTGCGCGGCCGCTGACTGCGGCGCGGTGGCGCCGGGTCGCGGTGCGTCGGGGACGCGCCCTGGGTCGTGACGACCCCCTGGCCCCCCCCCGCCTCGGGGTGCTCGGGCGCGGTTGCCGGCCTCGAGGTCGGCTCCACCTTGCCCTGCGAGATCTTCAGCCTGGCCTCGGGGTCGGGAAGCTCGAACACCTGGCCGCACTCGACGTCCCGGCCGTGGCCGAGGCTGAAAGACTTGAGCGCCTTCACCTTCACGATCACTCCTCCCCATCGCGGGGCCGGCCGGGGGAATGTCGGCCGGCCCGCTCAGGTTGTCACGCGCCGGTTAGAACGGCCCGGTCGCGCCCGTCCACTTACAGAAGCTCTCCCCGTGGCGGAAGATGATGTCGGCCATCTGGAAGCTGGTCACCTCGATCAGCCCCTTCTTCTTCTGGGCGTAGGGGTCGACCACCAGCTCCATCGCGGCGAACATGCCGATGACGACGTCGCGCCAGTTGCCGAACACGGCGCCGTGGTCGGCGCCGCCGGTCTCCTCGCTCCCGGTCATCGCCTTGCTGAGCTGGTTCGTGCCCATGGCACGGTAGCCGTCGAGGACGCCCTCGACGATCGTGCCACGGTAGATCGGCTCGGTCGAGCCGGTGAAGGCCGGGATCGTCTTCAGCTTCCCGATGAGCCCCGGCGTGAGCGCCCACCCGATGGTGCCGAGCAGGGCGTTGTCCTCGGCCACCGCGACCGAGGTCTGGATCACGTCGTCGGCGTCGGGCGCGCCGCCGCCCACCGCGCGTACGTTGACGTCCGGGGCCTTGTAGATGCCCATCGGCTCGCCCGCGGCGCCCAGGCCGTAGAACACCGTCTTGTCGAGCCGCAGCGCGTGCGCGACCGCGAACTCTTCGCGGATCATCGCCTCGATGTCGAGGCTCGACTGCACCAGGAGCTGGCGCGAGTAGGCGGTGGTGCCCTGGAGCGTCTTCGGGATCATGTTCACGAGCCCGAAGGCGACGTCCGAGGCGGTGACGTCGGTCGCCGGGTTCTCACCCACCCAGAAGACCGACAGGCCTCCGGACTGCTTGGTGAACCCGATCGGGCCCATCAGGTTGCCCATCAGCCGGGCCCCGAGGCGTGCGACCACGGCGGTGTTGCGGAGCAGCTCGATCAGCTCGCCGGGGCGCTCGAACACCGTCTCCGTCCCCTTCGTGAGCGTCTTCGAGTCGAGCGTGCGCTGCCCGGCCGCGAGCGCCGCGCGCTGCTCGTACTCCTGCCAGCGCTCCTCGTCGCTGCGGCGGTCCATCGGCACCAGGATGCCGCCCTTGATCGGCTTCTGCTGCTCGCGCCGGATCATCTCCTGGTGGTACTCGCCCTCGACGCCCTTCGGGTCCTGCCCGGCGCGCATCCCCTCGCCGGTGAGGATCGCGCGCGCGAACGAGTAGCGCTTGCGGTCCCGCAGTGGCAGGTCGTTGTTGAGATTCTCGGCGGACGGCTGCGCCGTTCCGATGGTCCGCACCTTCTTGATGATCTCGCGCGAGACCTGCTCGGGCGTCAGGCCGGCCTCGATCCACGCCTTGCGCTGCGCGCGGTCGATCTTGTTGTCGTCGCACATCTCGGCGATCTCGGCGGTGTCCTTGTCGCGGTTGCGGAGCGGCTCGTCCAGCACCGCGACTGCTCCCTTGCCGCCACCGCTCGCGGCTCGGACCTGCTCGGCGGTCGCCGCCGGCCGCGAGTCCTCTTCCGGGACCTCGATGACGGCCCCGCGCTCGTCGATGATCTTCTTCTTCATCGTTTCCTCCCGGGCGGATGGGCCGCCCCCGGTTGAGGCCGGCCGTCTGCCGGCCACGCTTCGGCCTACGCCAACAGTGATGTCCGCGGCAGCGCTGACGATCGAGACCTCGACCGGCTGCCAGCGGGTGATGCGGTACACGTCTTCGATGATCGGCCGGCCCTTCTCGTCCTTCCCCACCTCGCGGGGTTCGTACTCGTAGTCCTTGATGAAGTAGCCGACCGAGATCTGCGTGCGGGTCTTCTCCTCGACGTCGCGCTCGACGTCGCGCGCCTGCTGGTGCGAGGAGAAGCGCGCGTAGGCTCGGGCTTTCTTGTCGGCGTCGACTCGGAAGGTCCCGGGCTCGATGACGCCGACGTGCTGGTCGTAGTCGTGGTTGACCAGCAGCGAGGCGCCGATGCCCATCCGCGCCTCGTCGATCGCGCCGTCCTCATGGCTCAGGATCTCGATGCCGAACCAGCGCTCGATCTCGGCCTCGGACGAGATCGCGACCTCGTACATCGTCCGGCCCTTGTGCTTGTCGTCCTCCTCGTCCTTCGGCCGCGCGCCGGCCGCGGGGAGCCCGCGGGCGGCCGCCTCCTCGGGTTTGACCGCGTGCGCGTCCATCGCGAAGAGCGCGTAGCGCATCTCGGTGACATCGAACGGGAGCGAGCGACGCCGCGCCGGCGAGACGGCCTGGGCCTGCCGCCCGGCCTTCTTCTGGCACACGACCGCCTGGACCCCGTCGGTGAGCTGGATCGTCGCGAAGGTCTCCCCGTTGTCGAGCGCGCCCTCGGCGCAGTCGCCGGGATCGAACTGCCGGAATCGGTAGCTGTCCTCGGTCTCGTCCACCTTGTCGGTGCGGAAGCCGTGCTCGCGGCACCACGAGGAGGCCGCGGCCACGGTCGCGAACTTCTCGCGCGAGCAGATGACGGTCTGCACCTCGGCGCCCTCCGCGCGGATCGCGCGCAGCACTTCGGCGAAGCCCATCCCCTTGGTCACCTCGATCGTCAGCCCGGAGCAGCACATCGGTCGTTGCCCTCCCCTAGCGTCGCCTGGTACCGCGCTTCTCGAGTAGCGCGGCGACCCTCGATCTGCGCGGGTGGCCGTCGCCGTTCCCGTTCCTGGTCTCGCCGCCCTCGACCGTGCCGGCCCCCTCGTCCTCGGTCTTCTTGCCGCCGGCGCCGGCGAACAGCGAGCTGGCCGTCGGTTTGGGACCGCTCACGTCGACGTCGTAGTCCGCCGCCAGCTTCTCCTCCTCGGCCAGCTTCTCGAGCACCTCCTCGTAGTCCTTCCCCTGCTCGGCGAGGATGTCGGTGCGGCAGTCCAGCCCGGTCTGGATCGCGTCGACGTTCGACTTCATCTCCTTCTCCGGGTCGACCGGCTGCCAGCCGCGCGGGGTGAACTTGACCGCCGAGAACTTGCTCACCGTCCGCGAGTCGAGCACCAGGGCGCCGGACAGCAACGCCATGTTGAGCCACTCGACGTAGACGCGGCGGACGAACGCGCGGCCGACCACCCACTGCTGGATCGTCTTCCACATCTCGCGCTCGAGCGACATCCCCGACCGCATCGACGAGTAGTTCACGCCCTCGAGGTCGGAGTTCAGGGCGTTGTAGCTGACGCTGAGCCCGGTCGCGATCTCGCGCAGCTTGGCCTTCACGTAGGCCGAGAAGGCGGTGGTCGGGTGCTCCGGCGTCCAGGCCTCGAACGTGTAGCCGTCGGGGGCGAAGTCCATCAGCCCCGGGTTCGCCTCGATCGCGATCCGGTTCTCCGCGTCCGGCGTGGCGCCCTCGCCGATGGTCGGCGCGTCGCCCTTCTTCACGAACCACCCCTGCTTGGCGGCCGCCGTGCGCGCCGCCACCAGCTCGGCCTCGCTGTAGCCGCCCAGCATCTTGAGGTTCATCGCGACCGCCAGGAACCACGGCAGGCCGCGCGTCTGGTTCGGTCGCTCCTGGTCGTAGAGGTGGATGATCTGGTCCGCCGGCAGGCGTTCGCGCTCGCGCGGCATCCAGTCCATGCCGATGATCTTCTCCGGCCGGTTCCAGACGTGGTAGCCGGTCGGGCGCCCGAAGGCGTCGACCTCGACGCCCATGCGCACCTCGCGCTCCTCGTCCCCGTCGCGGCCGCGCGGGATGTTGTAGCGCTCGTCGAGCTGGTCCGGATCGATCGCCTCGAGGGCGAAACCGAAGCGGTTCTTCTCGAACCCGCGCCACAGGCGCGTGATGCCCTCCCCGTCTCGCGCCGTGCCCTTGAGGGTCTGGCGCGTGTAGGCCGCGAACGAGAGCCGGCCGTCGACGGTGCACTCCTCGCACCACTCGGCCCACCCGTCCTCGATCTTGTCGTTGATCCGGCGGTTGAGGTCGCCGCTGTTGTCGCGCACCTGGGCCTGGTGTTTGGGCCCGACGGGTCCCACCACGTTCACCGCGAGCATGTTCAGGAAGTGCCGCGCGTAGGGGTCGTTGCGCGACAGCTCGCCACAGCGCGCGCGCAGCCGGCGCAGGCTCCACCGCATCTCGTCGTCGGGGTGCATGATGGTCGCGACCCAGTCAGCGGTCAGGCGGCTCACCTCGGCGGCCTTGAACGTCTCGCGGCGCGCGGGCCGGGACCGCTCCTCGCGCAGCAGGCGCGCGGTCCGGCGCTGCGCCAGGTCAGCGCTCCGCGCGCACTCCTCGAACGACATGCGGGCCGGGACCCCGGAGCGCCCGACGGGGAGGGGGGATCGGCTCGTGCCCCGCATCGCTCTCACTCGCGCGCCGCCCAGGGTGCGCCCGGCTCCTGGTTGACGCCCGTGAACCATACCGGCACCGACGGCCCGAAGCGACCCGGGCGGGCCTGGTTCCTGACCGTGTGCTGGAGGCTCGCGCGCAGGTCGAACATCTCGCGCAGCTTCATCTTCTCGAACTGGCGGAAGCCGACGGCGTAGGACTCGATCACGTCCTGCGGCGCCGCCTCACCGATGCCGAGCCGCACGCCGATCGCCGCCTCGAGCGACCGCAGCGCCTTGGCCTCGAGCGTCTCGAGCGTGCCCGCGGCCGCCGTCGCGAGGTCCGGCGCCACCGACAGCACGCCCGAGGCCGCCGGGTAGCTCTTGCCGGCCTTGGCCGCCCGCTCCTCCCAGAAGTAGGCGCCGACCGCGAGCAAGGCGGTGTCGCTGTTGGAGAGCGCGAAGTCGAAATCGGCGCCGTTGGGCGTGCCGGCCTTCGTGAGGTTGGGGGCGGGGCCGGAGAGGAGGAGGGTGAGCGTCCAGGCGTCGTCGGCGCGGAACTCGGAGAAGCCGCGCCGGTAGTCGTAGGCCGTGCCCTTCACGAGCACGTCGGGGATCGCCGTGAGGTTCTGGTGGCTCACGGCGGAGAGGAGTATCAGCGACTGGCCGCGGGCACCATTCTTCTTTGCGCGGAAAACGAGACCGGGGGGCGGGCTCCTAGCCCGGTCCCCCGCACCGACCTCCCCCGGGAGCCGTCTTAGCTCGTCGCGTCCGGCGGCCCGACCGTGGGCCGCGCTTCCGTGCGGGGGTGCCGGAAAACCAGCAACACGCTGGGGAACGGCGCCGGCGCCGGCGCGCTGCCGAACCTCAGCCGGCCGCGCAGGAACCGGACCTCGTCCGCCAGCGGAGCCCAGCGGTGCCACCAGGCGGTGTCGGTCCTGGCCGGTAGCAGGAACACCGCGAGCGCGGGCTGCTCGGCGACCTTCTCGAGCCACGGCCCCACGCGCGAGTAGGGCGGGTTGCAGAACACGCGCTCGCCGCGCCAGTGCTCGAGCAGTGCGTCGGTGCCGAAGAGCGGGAGCCCCGCCTGGCGCCCGTCGACGAGCGGGCAGGCTCCTTCGTGAACGCGAACTCGCGCTCGAGCGCCTCGAGTAGCGCCGCCGGGGTCCCCCAGTCGTCGGTGCGCGTCTTCCCCCCGCGCGGCAGCAGCACCGTGCAGTGGCCGTTCACTTCGCGCCCCCGAAGAGCGACCGGACCTGCTCGGGCGTCGCCATGAAGGCCGCCGGCTCCTCCGGGAAGAGCCCGCCCTCGAGTACCCGGCGCTCGAAGTCGAGCATCGTCTGCTCCCAGGCCTCGTGGTAGATCCGCCGCACCTCGTCGGCCGACAGCTCGACCACGCGCCCGTCTGGGAGTCCCACCTGCCACGACCCGTCGGGCCGCGCGTTCACCAGGAGGCACTTCACGGGGCCGCCTCGCGGCGGATCGTCTTGCGCTCGTCCGATGGGTCGATCTTCCAAGCGCGCGGCGCGCAGTCGCAGCCGTATAACTCGTGCCAGCCGTCCGCGGTGACGCGCTCGCGCACCGTCTTCCCGCATCGGCCGCAGATCACGACGCCGCCTCGACCCGCCGGAACGGCGGGTTCCACCACTCGGCCGTCTCCCAGGTCGCGCTCTCGCCGCCGACGAACGAGGGGCTGCGCACCAGCAGCTCGAGGCGGCCGTCGCAGAGGCGCGCGTCCAGGTACTGGAGCCCGTTGGGTGGGTCGAGCGGCACGGCCTTGTCGGTCCCCCACTCGAGGATGCGGGTGAGCAGCTCGAGCGTGATCGCCGTGCGGCGGATTCCGCCGGACTCGACCACGCGCGAGCGCGGGAACGCGGCCGTCTGCGGGAGCGGTGCCTTGGTGCTCACGGGGCGGAGCCTCCCATCGGCGGCCGCGGCCGGTCAAGCGCCTGGCGACCCCTCCACTGGCGCATCTTCTTTCGCACCGTGTGCGCCATCCGTTTGATCGGAACGTTCTGTGCCCAATGCTGACACTCGCCGGCGGACCGGCAGCCGCAGGGCCTCGAGCGCGCGCGGCGCTTACGATTGCTCACCGTTCTCGAACTTCGGGCCCGCGATCGCCATGTCGACCGCGACGCCGTAGGCGCCCACCGCGATCTCGCCGAAGTAGCGGAGCCGCGTCTCGGCCAGGACCATGCCCTGGGCGACCTGCTGGAGGTCGAAGGTCGCGACGCCGGCGCCGCGGGCCGCTCCCCGCGGGACCATGACCAGCAGCAGGCCCTCGCGGCCCTTGCCCTCGGCCATGACCTCCTCGGCCTTGCGCCAGATCTGGAGCCCGCGCAGCGCCGCCAGCGACTCCATCGTCTCCTCGAGCTGCTGGTAGATGTCGCCCAGGTCGCGCAGCTTCTTCGCGCCCTCGTCGTCTCCGGCCGACTGCCGCACCGCCTCGATCTGCCGGCACTTCTTCCGGACCTCCCGCACCTGCTCGTGCGTCAATCGGTTCACGATCCCCCCTCGCGTTCTCGCTCGGCGCGCTCGGCGCGCCAGTCGTCCCAGTCCCGCCACAGCCCGCGCACGGTCTGCCGCAGCCCCTCGACGAAGAAGCCGGCGGTCGTCGCCCAGACCAGCGCCAGCAGCTTCGCCTCCTGGTCCGCCGAGCAGAACGCCAGCGCGAGGGACAGGACCACCATGCCGGACTCGGCCAGGAACACCGGCACCATCAGCAGCTCGAGCACGCGGCGCTTCATCATTCGAGCGTCCTCGCGGTGCCGATCGCCGACAGCGGCAGCTCGCGGACCCGCACCAGGGCCGGGCCGTTGCAGTGGTAGCACAGCAGCTCGATGCGCGCGAGGCCGTCGGTTCGTTCGTCCGTGACCAGGTCGAGGCGTGCGCCGTCGACCGCCTGCCCACGATGCGCGCACTCGTGCCGACCACCTCGAACGCGCGGCGCCTGAGCCGGTCCGCGTACCTGTCACCGACCCGGATCATCGGCCGGCGCTCGCCTGTCGGAACAGCTCGTCCCGCTTCCGAGCGCGGTGCTGCTGCGTCTCCTTCTCGCAGAAGTCGGCGATCTCCCGCAGGCAGCCGCGCTCGAACACCCCGCCCTGCGGGAAGAAGGCGTAGCAGCGCCACCGGGGATACCACGAGACCGACCCGAGTTGGCCGCCGCCCTTGGCGTACACGACCCACCGCGCGGTCTTGCGGCTCGCGCTCGAGCCGGCCTGCACGAAGTCGATGAAGGTCACGAGCCCTCCCCGTCCAACAGCGCCACCACGTCGGCCCACCGCTCGGCCACGCCGGTCAGCATCCCGCGGGCCGCGATCTGACGCCCTCGGGCCGCCTCGAGGCGCTCGAGATCGATCACGCCGCGGATTGCCTCCTCGATGAGGTCCCCGATCACTCGCGGGTCGAGGGCGTCCAGCTCCCACGACTCGCGGCCGTGGCGCCGGATGTACGCCTGCGCGCGCGAGTCGGTCAGCTTCGCCGGGTTCGGCGGTGGGTCGTATTGCTCGACCTGGTCGGTGTTGAGCGCCAGGCGCTCGACGACGGCGTTCGCGCCAAACAGCTCGAGGCGGTCCTGCACGTCGCGCGTCATGTCCATGCCGCTCGGGTCGTGGTCGCCGAGGTGGAAGATCCTCGAGGGCTTCCGGCCCTTCGCCGTGCGCGCGATGATGCGGCGCGCCGCCACCCACATCTCGGACTGCGAGGTATAGCCGCGGCAGGAGAAGTGCGGCACGTCCCAGGTGTTGCACACGCCCTCGATCACGCCGACCAGCGCGTCCTTCTCGATCCACACCTCGCAGTAGGTCGGCTGGTCGGCCCACAGGTCGTGGTTGAACTGGCGCGCGCACGCCTGCACGATCTGCTCCGGCGACTCCCAGTGCGGGAGCGCGCGCAGGTTCCGGGTGCGATCCACGATCGCGTCCCAGTCCACCAGGCCGGCGAGCCGGCCGTCACTCACGATGGTCCCCAGGTTCTTGTATTCGCGCTGCGTGTTGGCGATGAGTCCGCGCGCGACGAACTGGTAGAAGAGCTGCCGGAGTGTAAGGTCGAAGCCCTGGCCGCGGAACTCCTCGATGATCTCGTTCGCGCGCTCGATCGTCTCGAGGGCCTTCGGCCGCAGGTTGATCGCCTGGTATCGAATCAGCGGCACGACGCACCCCCCGGCGGGACCACCACGCGTGCGAACGCCGCGAGCGAGCCGGCCCGCGGGCCGTCACCGCTCACGATCCGCCATCCATGCGACACGACGTAGGCGCGCAGGATCGGCAGCGACGTCGCGACGTGGTCCCAGCGGCCGGCGTGGCGCCAGCGGCCCATGCGGCCGGTGAGCGGGTCGCGCTCCTGGGCGAGCACGGTCCCGTCGCTCATGTAGGCGACCGCCTGGTCGCCCTTGCGGGCCCGCAGGTACTCGCGCCGCCCGCGCGCGCTCAGCTTAGCCACGGCGGCCTCCACCGGCGCGCCGGGCCCGGGCCATGGCCGAGACGTCGCCCATCATTTCGCGCCACATGCTGCGGGCGGCCAGCTCGCCGGCGGCCCAGGACACCAGCTCGGCGGCGAGCGCCGGCGACGCCTGGAGCAGCAGGCGGAAGGCGAGGCGCAGCGCCGCGGCCCTCACGCCGGCCTCCGTGATGGTGCGCCGATCGCGTCCTGCACCTCGCGGTGGAGGTTTCGGATCGTCTCGAGGTCGTGGAAGCAGCGGCGTTCGAGGTCCTGGAGCGCGTGGTCATGGGTCTCGTGGATCTCCGGGTGCCGCTCGGCGTCGAGTCCGCCGCGCACCTGGAGGACGAACCCAGCGGTCGTCGTCTCGAAGCAGCAGTCGCCGAGCCGGCTGGTCGGCGTGGGGTCGAGCGTCACCCACAGCTTGCGGACGCTCACTTCGCCACCTCCGCCTTTGGCTCGTGCCGCACCAGGTCGACCGCGGCCTTCCACCACATGGTGAAGCCAAGCGGCGCCATGCCGCTGTAGCCGATTCCGCGGTACTGCTGGCCCGAGTGGTCGCGCACCATGATGGTCGCGACCCAGTCGCCCAGGCTGTGCGGGTGCGGGTGCACTTCCGTCTCGGCCTCGCAGGCCCAGCGGCGGGAGGCCCACTCGCGGGCCGCCCCCTCGGTGAGCTGGCGGTCGACGCCCAGGTCCATCCGCAAGAGGTCGGTCACTTCGCGACCTCGACCTCGATCTGCGAGGCGTTGGGGAACTCGACCCACAGCAGCGCGAGCACCCGCACCGCCGAGCGCCTCGAGAGGCGGTGGAACCGCGTGACCGTCTCGCCCTTCATCCGGACCTTGACCAGGAACCGGGTCGCCGTCGTCGTCTCCATCGCCTTCGCCTCCGAGTTTCTGGAGCCGGTGTCGCGCCGTCCGCCGTGTGCCATCCTCGATCGCGGTGGCCTTCACCGGCCGGTTGTGCGTCCGGCTCCACGCAGGAGAGGTGTTGCAGGGGGTGTGCCAGCCGTAAGTCTAGGTTCTATGGCCTCCCGGACGCTTCCGTCGTTGCGTCTTGCGAGTCCGGGCCGGGCGCGTCGCCCGACCCCTCGAGCGCCAGCGCGGCAACCCGCTGGAGCGCTGCCACGACCCGGGCCTCGCCCTGGGCGCTCAGCCGCACCCGGATCTCGGGGCGCTCGAGCGGTCGGCCCGCAGCCGAGCCGAGGCGGCGCTCGAGCCATACCACCCCGAGGCCGTGCACCAGCTCGAGCCCGCGGGCGCCGGCGAGCGTGCGCGCCAGGGGCCGCCACCAGGTCCTAGGCCGCCGCACGGGCCCTCCAGCGGGCGAGCGCGGCGCAGACCCCGAGGCTGCCGTCGCGGCGGCGGAGCTGCCGGGCCTGGCGCTCACGGATGAGCTGGAGCGCGAACGCCGCGGCAGCGCGGTCGGTCAGGCCGTGCAGCCCTTCCTCGCGCGCGAAGGCGCGGAGCCGGTGGACGAAGCGGTCCCGCTCGGGCCCCGCCAGCGCGAGCCACTGGCCGAGATAGCCGAGCGCCCAGACCTGCACGGCGGGAGCGTCGTCGCTGCCGCCCTCGGGGCCGCCGTGCTCCGGTCTAGGCTCTGTCATGTATCAGAAGCAGTAGCCGCCGAGCAGGATCGCCCAGAACTTCCCCCAGAAGTTCCGGCGCGGGTCATCGCCGCTGCCGCCACCATCCTCACCGTACGGCATCATTCCTTCGATGTAGGTATCCACTCGTCACCTCCACGGTTTGCACTGCTCCCTCTTCTCGCCTGGAACCGGGCGGCGCCGAGCGCGCCGCCACTCCCACAAGATCGCGAACAAGACAAACGCCGCGACCTCCACCGGGCCGAACGTCACGAGCGCCTCAGCGCGTCGAAGAGCCGGACGAACTTGTTCGGGGCGTCGGGGCTCGGGCAGGAGACCACCAGGTAGGCGGCCAGGTTGAGCGCGTCGTCCTCGCTGAGGCCGCCGGCGGCCAGCTCCTGCTGGAGCACCACCGTCCCCAGCACCATGACGTCACCACTCAAGCTCGCGCCCACGGCGAAGCGGTTCGTCGTGTCGGGCGCGGCGACCGCGGCGACCGCGTCGTCTGAGGCTCCACCCGTCGATCGCGCGCCTTGCAGGTCGTCGCTCACGGGGTGCCTCCTCCGGGCCGTGGGCCCCGCGGCTCGACGATGAAGCGCCCGACCTCGACGTCGTAGCGCACGAGCGTGTCCACGATTACGATCGGCGTCGAGTAGTGCTCGCGGCCGAGGCGCCCCTGGAGTATCGGCGGCGGCCCCCCGTAGAGGTGCCACAGCTCGGTGCAGCCGAGTGAGCCGAGGTCGGCGCCGTGCTCGAGTACCGCGGCCCGCAGCGCGCAGTGGAGGCGCTCGATCTGGGTCTTGGTGCGGTCGGACTCGCCCGCGGTGCGGCGGTCGGCGTCGGCGAAGGCGAGCGCCCAGCTCGTGCCGACGCCGCGCACCTTACCGCTCCGCCGCAGGTAGAAGAGCGGGCCCGAGGTGAAGGCTTCGGCCGTCCGGCCCCAGCGCTTGCGCGCGTGCCCGCGCGCCTGGTCGCGTGTCATGGGGGCCTCCGCGCGCAGCAGTCGGCCGGCCCTCACGCGACACCTTCCGTTTCCTCCTCCGGCTCGAGCGCGTCGCCCGGGCTCGGGGCATCCGAGTCGTAGACCTGGGCATCGAGCACGCCCTTGAACTTGAGGGCGCGCGCCGCGACGGCCGCCGCCTCCTCGGGTTTGAGGGCGCGGTGCACGACGGCCGTATTCGGGACTTGTAGCGAGGGCCCGGTCGTCTCGACGACGAAGTACCAAGCGCTGGCCTCGACGTCGCCCACCTTCGTCGACCAGACGAGATCGCGGCGCTCGGTGACGCGCAGCACGCGGCGCGTGCCGCGCTGCGGCTCGCGCACCAGCATCCCCGCCTCGAGCTGCTGGATCGGGACGCGCGTTGTCTCGTCCTTCATCGCCTGGAGTTTCGACCGGGCCTCGCGCGCGCGCCTTGTGAGCTGGCGACCGCTGCCCGGTTTGCCCGGGCTGCCGCACTTGAAGCAGGCGGTGCCCCAGGTATCGCAGCGGCTGTGGATGCCGCGACCGTTGCAGCGCCGGCAGGGCTCGGTCTCGTACACGATCCGGAGGCTCACTGGATCACCTCACGGCTGGCAGCCGCGGGGGCCTGCGCGTACTCGCGGCGCCAGCCACCGCAGTGCTGCTTGTGGCCGCTGATGCCGCGGCGCCGGCACAGCCGGCCGCAGTAGTCGCAGCGGACCATCAACCGCGTGTTCGGCAGGTCGCTGAAGCCGGTCGCTGTCGGCCGCGGCTTGCGCGGCCTCGTCTGGTCTGCTCGGTTCGTCTTCATGGCCTCGAAGTAGTGCGGCTTCCGTGCCAGCCGGAACCCCTTGTCGCTTCGTGACCGCCCTAGCCCACCGCCTGCCGTTTCGCAACGTCGGCCGTTGCGTCCTGCACGAGGAGCCGCAGCCCCCTGCTCACCATGGGGTCCTGCTCGAGCAGCCCGGCGCGCTTGAGCACCTCGAGGTGGTAGCGGACGCCGTTCGTCGAGGAGATCCCCACCGCGTCGCCGATCTCGCGCAGCGTCGGCGGCCGGCCGCGCTCGCTCGAGTAGGCGCGGATGAAGTCCAGCACGCGCCGCGTTCCTAGCCCCATTCCCATGGTGCACAAGCTAGCACGCCCCCCGCAGCCGCGTCAATCGCGGTCCTGCTGGGACCGTTTCGCCGGCGGCAGCCCGCTGGCTCACTCGCGCCAGCGGTCCACCCAGCCGCGGCGCTGGCGCTGGGGGAACGCGCGGCCGGGCTCGCGCAGGGTGCCGGTCGCCGGCGGCGACCCCTCGCCGCCCTCCTTCTTCCCGGTCGGCTTCGAGAACTTCTCCGCGCGGCTCGCGAGGTCGCGGACAAACGGCTGGCCGAGGATGTAGAGCGCCGCCAGGGCGTAGACCTCGAGGTCGAGCGCCTCGTTCCGCGGCCGGATCTGGAGCCACACGCGGGCGAGCCCGCGGCCCTTGACGTACTTGCGCACCGCCTTCTCCGCGGTGAGCTGCTCGAGGTACTCGTCGTCGACCCAGTCGGGCAGGTGCATGAACCCGGGGCCCGGTCCGCGGACCTGGAGCCGCGAGACCACGGCCTCCTTCCCCGAGTCGACGCACAGCACGAAGAGCGGCAGGTTGTACCGATTCTTCCGCGACGGCCGGTCGACCAGCGGGCGCCCGGCGAAGCTGCCGCCCTTGATGCCGAAGACGCCGTGCGAGAGCCGCGCCGTGCAGTAGCGGTACGCCTCCTCGGTGTTGGCGCCGCCGGTGTCCACGACCACGCGCTCGAGCTGGAGCTGGCGGCCGCTCGCGTGCGGGAACGAGCGCGCGAGGTAGCGGTCCAGCTCGAACCATGGTCCCGGGGTGCGCGCGATCTTCGCCGCCGGGACCGTCGGCGCCGAGGTGTCGCCGTCGATCCGATGGTAGTCGATCAGCCACGACTCCTCGCCGGCGCCGTAGCCCTTGACCACGACCTCGAGGCGGTCGGGGTGGACGTCGACCGCGCCGACTAGGACGCCGACCCCGTGCGGGACGTGGCCGCGCTCGGGCCAGCCCCGCTGCCCGGGCTCGAGGCGGGCGCAGCGCCGGCGCAGGACGTGGGGCTCGACGGAGTCGCCGCGCTCCTCCCAGGTCTCGCCGAGCGTCTGGTTCACCCAGCTCTTCAGCGCGACGGGGTCGTTCTTGGCCTTCACGAACTTGCGCACGCACTCGGCCCACGACTTCCACCCGACCGGCGAGTAGAGGCCCGACAGGTGGAACCCCACGGTCATGCCGTCGCCGACCGGCCGGCCCTCCTCGTCGAGCGTCGGGCGCCACTCGCCGGCGCGCAGCATGGCGGTCTTGTGGCGCTCCTCGACCACCTTCGCGCAGCCGCCGCAGACCATGTGCGCGGTGTCCGGGCGGCCCTCGCGCCACTCGATCCGGTGGTGCGATCCCTCGTCGCTCGAGGCGAGCCAATCGCGGCCGTTCCAGGTGAGGTAGTCCATCCGGTCGCAGTGCGGACACGGCAGGTGGTAGCGCCGCTGGTCGCTGCGCTCGAGGTAGTGCTTCTCGATCTTCGATACGCCGCGCACCGTCGGCGTCGACACCATGAAGATCTTGCGCACGCCCTCGAACGTGCCGGTGCGCTCCTCGGCCAGCTCGATCGGGTCGCCCTGGCCGTCGACATCGCTCGGGTAGTCGTCGACCTCGTCGAAGAAGAGGTCGCGCACCGGCATCGACCGCAGGCCGGCGGAGGAGTTCGCGCCGGCCATCAGGAACACGCCGCCCTCGTACTCCTTCGTGAAGAGCGTGTTGCCGGAGTCCCTCGAGCGCGGCTCGCCGATCGCATCGCGCAGCACGCGCGAGGCCCGGATCATCGGCGCCACGCGCTGCTTCGAGACCTTGGTCGCGACCAGGCTGGTCGGCAGGACCATCAGCATCGGGCCCGGGTTGCGGTGGATCGTGAACCCGATCCAGTTGTTGCCGGCCTCGGTCCCGCCGACCTGGGCGCCCTTCATGAACACTACCCGCTCGATCCTGCTCTGCGGCGAGAGCGCCTCCATGACTTCGCGCAGGTAGGGCGTGCGGGAGGTGCGCCAGCGCCCCGGCTCGCGCGCGGACACTCCCGTCAGCTCGCGGTGCTCGTCGGCCCACTCCGCGACCGTGAGCCGGCGCTCGCGCCGGAACCCGACGGCGTAGGCCTCGCGGACGAGCTGCTCGATCGCGGCGCTCACTTGTGACCGTTCGTGGACGGTGCCGGCTCAGCGAGTCGGTCGCAGATCCGGTCCATCTCCTCCTGGAGCACGCGCGTGGCGTCCGCCGGCGTGAGCCCCGAGACCTCGGGCCCCAGGCGCCGCGGGACCCCCTGGAGCAGGTCCTTGATCTCGCGCGAGACGTTCACGCAGTGCTTCCGGACCTCCTCGGTGTCGATCGTCTTCCCCTGCTGGCGCTCCAGCTCGAGCTGGAGGAGCCGGGCCTGGATGCTCTCCCGCACCGCGCGGGCCCGATGCCACTCGGCGCTCATGCTCCCGACCTCTTCCGCGGGCTCCGCGGGCTCCACTCGGGGTGCCCTGTGCCTGGTCGGCGCCTGGGCCTCGGATCGGTGGCGCTTGGTGTGCAGCGTGTTCTCGCGCCACGCGCGCTTGCCGGCCACCGGGTCGATCGTGCCGTCGGCGTTCAATCGGATGCGCTTCGAGTCGCGCGCCTTCTGCACCGCCTTGATGGTGACGCCCATGAGGCGCGCGAACGCGCGCAGCTTGATGCCAGCGGCCACGGATCATCGTCCCGGCCGGCTGGCGGAGCGCTCGGCCGCGAGCTGTTCAAACGTCCGCCCGCTCCCCTCCAGCTTGGCCGCCAGCTTGGTCGCCTTCTGCCACCGGAGCACGGCGACGTCGCAGAATCGCCGGTCGATCTCCCACGCGAAGCAGCGCCGCCCGGTCTCCTGGGCCGCGATCACCGTCGTACCCGAGCCGAGGAAGAAGTCGAGCACCAGGCCGCCGGCCGCGGTCGAGTTCTCGAGCGCGCGCTTCACAAGGTCGACCGGCTTCTGCGCGTTGTGCTCGCGGCCGACGCCGCCCTTGCGGCTCGCCGGCGGGACGCGGCTCACGCGCCAGATGTTCGCGTCGTGGACGCCGCGGCCGCCGGTCATCTTCTGCGTCATGTTCTTCCGCAGCGGCATCACCCACGCGAACAGCATCAGCTCGTGGTTGTTGGTGTAGTTCCCGCCGAGCCCGAACCCGCCCTTGTCCCAGACGATCATGTTCTTCGGGACGATGCCCGTGCCCTTGGCGACCTCCCACCAGGATGGGTAGCTGCGCCAGTCGCAACAGACGTAGACGTGCGCGAACGGCCGGCAGGTCACAACCGCGGCCGCGAGTATGTCGCGGAAGAAGGGGCGGACCATCTTGTCGTCGGTGATGTCCGAGGCGATGCCGGTGCTGCTGCCGTAGATCGCATAGGGCGGGTCGGTGAACACCGCGTCGGCCCGCGCCTTCCCCATCAGCCGGCGCAGGCTGTCGGGCTTCGTCGAGTCCAGGCACGCGATGCGGTGCTCGCCCAGGTGCCAGACCTCGCCCTCGCGCGTGACCGGCTGCGCGAGCGGCTCCGGCAGCTCCGGCTCGACGTCGCCCTTCTTCCCGTCCAGCGCGTCGGCGCCCGGGAGCGAGTCCAGGATCTTGCGCGCCTCGGAGTCCGAGAACGCGAGCGCCTTGAGGTCCCAGCCCTTGGAGCGGAGCCACCGCGCCTCGCGGCGCAGCAGCCGGGCGTCCCATTCGCCCTCGAGCGTGAGCCGGTTGTCGGCCACGCGGTAGGCGCGCTTCTGGCCCTCGTCCAGGTGGCGGTGCTGGAGCACCGGCACGCGCGCGAGCGCCAGGAGCCGCGCGGCCGCGAGCCGGCGGTGGCCGGCCAGGACCACGCCCAGCTCGTCGACCTCGATCGGCTTCAGGAAGCCGACGGTGCTGATGAACTCGGCGAGGCGGCGCACTTCGTCGTCCGAGTGCAACCGCGGGTTGTGCGGGTAGGGCTTGACGCGGCCGACCGGCCACAGCGCGATCTTGAGCTGGCGGACGGTCACCACGCCTCCTCCGTCTTCCCGACCGCGGTGCCCTTGTGGATCACCACCGACGGGGCGCGCCGGTATGGCTCGAGGAGGCGGCGCAGTCGGTCGCGGGCGCCCGGGTGGTTCCACTCCCGGCACAGCCCGCTCGGGTGCGGCACCCGCAGTATGGAGCCGCTGCGCTCCCACGTCTCCAGCGGCCGGCCGGCCGCCTCGACCCCGAGGTTGCGCATCATGTTGGCGGCCGCTTGGGAAAACGCGCCGGCGACGCGACCCCCCAGCAGCACCACGTCGACCCCGTATTCGCTGGCCTCGACCATCAGGACCGCGGCCGCGCCCCGGACCCGCGGCGCCGACCAGCCCTCCCCGTTCACCAAGTTCGAGCGCCAGAAGCTGGCGAGGTACTCGGCTTCGCTCCAGCCGAGTAGGCCGAGCAGCCGCGCCCCGGCGCTCGCCGGCGGCCACGGCAGGAGCGCGCACGCCGGGTCCCGCGAGTAGGGGTTCGACTCGCCCACCAGGAGGGCGCGCGCGCCGAGCGGTCGCGGGTTCGGCTGGACCCAGCTCGCCGGCGTCACGGCCGCGGCCCCGGGTTCGCCCGCCACGAGCCGATGAAGACATCCCACGCCGTCAGGAAGTAGCGCAGCGCGCGCGACGGTTCGAGCGGCAGGATTTTGACCACGTCGGGCACGATCGCCTGCTCGTCCTGGCGCCACGGCCACGCGCTCGAGTCCGCCATCAGGTCGCGCCGCTCGGTCACGAGCGCGACGTCGTCGGCGCGCTTGACCTCCTCGAGGTCGGCGAACTCCGTCAGCGGCTCGAGGCCGCAGTGCGCGAGGATCGCCGCCAGGACGCGGTCTTCCACGCGCGAGAACTTGTCGCCGATCGTCCGCTTGAGCGGCCGGACCATGTCGCCGACGTAGGCCTCGGCCGCGTCGTGCAGCAGCGCGTGCATCGCGAGCCGGCTCGGCACGAGCTGGGCCACGAGCACGGAGTGCTGCGCGACCGAGTAGAACTCGCGGGTGTGCCCGCCGAATCGGCACAGGTTTGAGAGCGCGTGCGCGATGTCGCCCACATCGACGTCCTCGGGCCTCGGGTCGAGGGGCCAGAAGCGCTTGCCGCTGGCAGTCAGCATCCACCCGTGCGCCGGGCGCTCGAGGCCGGACCGCATCGTCGAATAGCTCACGCGGGCCTCCCAGGCAGCGCGCCGTGCTCCCGCGGGCGTTCGAGCAGCTCGCGCGCGAACTCCGCCTGCTCGAGGTCCTCGCGGACCGCGACGCGGTGGACGAACACCTCGCACTCCACGCCGTCGTCACTCTTTCCGATCCAGCGCCGGCACACCACGCCGCGCACCGAGACCAGGTCGCCGGTCGATTCGATCGAGAGCCTCATGCGAGTTTCACCGGCCGCCCGGCGGCCTCGCTCACGCGCTCCTCGTACAGTCGGCACTCGGCCTCGGCCGCCTCGGTTACGGCGCGCGTGTACTCCAGCTCGGAGAACACGCCCTTCTCGATGAGCAGCTTCGCGAGCCCGGAGTGCTCAGACATCGCCGAGTTGACGCCGACGCGCAGGTGCTTGGCCTCGCACTCGATGCGCTCCGGGTGCCGGCCCTCGAGCAGGAACGCGACCCCCGACTGCATCCCGTGGAGCGCCGTCAGGTAGCGGCCTCTCAGCTCGAGCAGCTCTATAGCTTCGCGGTTCCGCCCGGCCATATGTCCTTCTCGTTGATCGTCCACGCCTTCCTCCTCCAGTCCGACCGACACGTACAGCGGGCGGATGCGATCGAAGACCACCAGCCCACCGGGTTCCTCGTGCGACTCGTCCACGATGAAGCCTATCTCAGCGGTCCCGACCTTCACGCGCCCTCCGAGCGCTTCAGCAGGTCGAGCCACTCCGCGATCGTGTTCGGGTGCCAGTCGTCCGGGAACGATGCGTACACCGTGGCGCCCGGCGCCATGCTCGCGATGTTCTGCTTGTCCTTGTCGGTCAGGATGACGGCGACCGGCCAGCGCTGGCCGTCGGTGACTAGTCCGGGCGACGCCTGGTCTTTGTACCTCGCGATCTTCACTCCGGCCCCCCATCGAGCGGCTCGACGTCGCCGCGGTCCGCGTTCTCGATGTCCTCGTTCGCCGCGGCGAGCGCGGCGTCGACGTGCTCGCGCACGGCCTCGAGGCCCTCGGCGTAGTCCTCGATCGAGCATTTGACCGCGCTCGCCTGGTCCACGCCGCGCACCGACACCAGGTCTCCGGTCGACTCGATCGAGAGCCTCATCCGAGTTTCACCGGCCGCTCGGCGACCTCCGCTCCGACGTCCGTTCGCTGCTGCGGCCACGTCGCGAGGTGTTGGCCGGGCGAGAGGCTGCCGGCACTGATGACCTGCTGGGATACGATGTCGGCTTTGTAGCCCTTGAGCGCGCAGCCGATCTCCAGCACGAGCGGCAGGAACCCCTGGAGTTTGTGTTCGACGTCCCCGCGCCAGTCGCCCTCGCAGAGCGACCCGAACGCCCTG
>Ga0214473_10000874_pt1 | contig 41199 bp, 46 predicted proteins | sample RVTome_7_FD_203509 | JGI IMG/M metagenome (GOLD analysis project Ga0214473, IMG submission 203509) | Soil microbial communities from uranium-contaminated site in the Upper Colorado River Basin, Wyoming, United States - RVT98D197 | ecosystem: Environmental > Terrestrial > Soil > Contaminated >...
ATTGTCATGCCGCAATAAACACAGGCCCCGTGCATCAAACTACGAAGCACAACGACGATGAAGCTTGATGGTCTTTTTAATTTATGAATCATTTCTAATTCTTTTGCTGCTTGAATAAATTTCCAATTTGCGGGGGCCGGATTCGAACCGACGACCTTCTGGTTATGGGCCAGATGAGCTACCGGACTGCTCTACCCCGCTATAAATTGGCAGGTGGTTATCAACTACCTGCCGGAGCCGTATCCAATTCCTCTTTTCGAGGGGTAGGTTCAATAAAGCCAGCCGGCATCCTACCAACTGGCTTTGGAGGTAAGGGTGTAAGAAAAAAGCAAAAAATCACCCTATTTTTGTCAGATTCGATATTAAATTTTACAAGAGCACCTGAAGGCGAATTTTTATGGATTTTTTGCTTGATATTCACGTTCCTCTTTATTAAGCTGTTCAATTATCAGGTAGAGGATTGCCGCTGTCGTCGTATTAAAATCACGGAAGAAACGGGAATTTGTAAATCTTTCGTAGAGGTCAGGATTGAGCTTTATCTGGACAAGTCTGCTCTGCTTATTGTCTGGTTCTGCTGCCGTCGGCACCCTTCCGATGCCGAGGACAAAACACAAGGTATGTTATGTTTCATTCCTGACATCATCATTAAAAATTGACGTTTTATTCACTTTTCACTCTCAATCTATCACCCCATCGGCTGTATGTCCAGAGAATATTCACCTTTTTTTATATATTTTCCATATTTTTACATTCCTTTTATTGATAAATGCTTATGACTATCCCAGAATCCAACTATCATTCATTAAAGGATTATAATTTGGGGACATACAAGACGTGGAGTAAGCCGTTAAGGATGAAGGATTGCCTTTACGCCTATCTTCTGGGCATACATTACAAAAGCCCAAACACCATCAAAATCTACCAATACGCCATAAGCAATTTCATCGCTACTTTGACATCCCCAAACATTGAGGACATCCCCGTAGAGGCCATCGAGGCGTATCTGCTGCAACTACAAGCCCGTAAATACAAAGCTACCACTATAAATCTATCCCTGCGAGCTTTACAGGCGTTCTACAACTTTCTGAACGTTGAATACGGTATTGCAAACGTGGCTTCAAAGGTAAGAGCATTGCCAGAAGCACCACCAAATCAAAGGATTTTAACCAAACCGGAATATGCCCTGATATGCACCAAAGTCAATGGCTATCATCTGGACTGCATCAAGTTTCTCTGTGCCAGCGGACTACGGGTATCGGAATTTACTGGCCTTCAGCCAGAATATATCGGACAGGATTTTATAAGGGTTATCAATGGCAAGGGGCGCAAAGCAAGGTCTATCCCTCTCAATAAAACGCTACAGGAGGTCTTATCTCGCAATCCCAGACTGGAGTTTATCAAACACCGCAACCGACTATGGGTTTTTAGGATATGTCGAGAAACAGCAGTTATGGCAGAGATACCCCCCTTCTCGCCGCACTCCTGCCGTCATTATTTCAGCAATGAGCTTTATAAGGCTGGTGTGCCGATAGCCACGATTTCACGGCTGTTAGGCCATTCCTGCTCAATGGTCACGGAACGGGTTTATATACATTGGTCCGAAGAATCGCTGGCCGGGACCACGGATGCACTGGATTGAAAAATTATCCTTGCAATTTAACAGAGTAATTGGTAGTATTTTTCGTATGCTATAAACCCATCGATAGGAGGCATAAAAATGATTCATTTCAAATGCACAAAGTGCGGCGAACCAATGGATGCTCCCGAGGAGCTGCGGGGACAAAAAATAAGATGTCCAAAGTGTAATTTTTATGAGGAAGTTGCCGGCCCTAATACGGACATCAAAAATACTGCCTCCAAAAAACTCCTTGTCTTAATTTCTTTAATTATTTTGGGTATAATACTTGCCTTTTATTTACTCATCTATAGTTCAGAATTGAGTTTTGAAAAAGCCAAAAGGATTTTAGGTAAACAGGGACTATTTTTAACAAACACAACAGGAGAAAAGGCCATACTGCGAGGCAGAGTCCTAAATAAGTATGAGTTTACTCAAGACGCTTCCGACCCTTTTGTGCCATCCAGTTTTTCGCTTTGGCTTGATGAAAATAATAAACTTGTTGGGATTGATTGTGCTTGGTTTGGTGATTGTCGCGGCTTCCCTGTCCTTCTATCACCAGACACAAACGATATTCTTCTTGCAAAGGCCTATTTCCGGTCTTGGGCAACCTATGAAGGCTTTCGAAAAGTGATGGGATTTAATATAGATCATCTCTTGAATGAGAATTACGTAGAAAATCATCGGGGTTATCGCATACAGGTTATAAAAGAACCAACTTTTTTTGAAATGGCAGATTATCAAAAAGATTTGTGTAAACTTTTAAAAATGGAAGATGACAAGATATATACTTTTATAGTCATTGCACAAAAATGGTAACGGCAAGTCTGCCCATAAGCCCTTAATAAATATGGCCTTACAATGTGCCAATTTAAAGGAGTTAAAATTTCTCTTGACATTTTTATTCCCTTGATATTACACTGTACATAGATTGAAGGGAGCCGATTATGAAAACGCATATCCGACTATTTCTTATCTTTTTTGTTCTCTTATTGCCGCTCGTGGTATTTGCCGGGACAAGGGAAAAAAACCTCAGGCGAAGCAGAAGGGCGGAGCCGCCCAATCCATATCGGCTGGTAGATATAGAAGAGTATCAAAAACAGAGAATGGCGGAGTTGTCAAGCGCTGCTCGTCAGACAGATTTGTTCGAGTCTGGATATACCGACCCCTGCATAGTTATGATGTTTCTGCGGGGTAATTACTGCAACAGCTCTTTCGAGATGCAGAAAAAACTCTGGAAATGGCGGGAAGAATGGCGATTGGATGACAGGAATGAATTCTGTGCGCTGGGTATGAAGGGCAAAATAGTCTGGAAGTATCCCAAAAAAGAAGTAGAAGCCGAACTTGAAAAAGGTACACGTCCACAGCATCTTTACAAGGTCGTATATTTCGGCGATTGGACGGAGGAGGACCAGCGCAAACTTGAAAAGAAACTCTATGAAGCAGAGCGTAAATATCTTCGCCAGTTAAAAATCGAGGAGCGACACGCACGGCAGCAGGTGAAGCAGTGGCTGGCGGAGTGGGCGCAAAAAGAAAAAGAGCTGCTGGAGGAGTTCAAGGAAGAGGCATACGCTAAATGGCTGGACGATAGAAAAGACGAGATGTGGAACCTCAAAACGCGGGCCGGTGAAGGGGTGGGAGACCCGCGGTATAAAGACATCACACCTTTCGGGCGGGAACGCCTGTATTTTTTGCACAGTAAATTAGTGGGTGGTACTTACGTGCCTACCCCTCCTCTCAACTGGCCAAGGCTATCCATTGATTAACTTTATAGCTTACCCCTTTGACACGTCCAGTCGGCTTCTATAAGTCTCGCTTGTATGCCGCAGCAAAAGTAAGGACATCTATAACCTCCGTTACATTCTATACATATAGTTCTTCGCCGCAGATATTCTTCGAGTGAAATATCTATAATATTGTTAGGGTTCCCAGTCCGCCGCAGTCCTGCGGAGGCGAGCTCATAATCGGCCTTCATTTGCTCTTTAGTGGGGGGGACCGCCGGGATATCAGGAGATTTTGTGCCTTTATCTTTTTTTTCGCGGTATGATTTTATGAATATCCCCATCCGCTCGAGCGATTCGGGCGAACATTCATTGCAGACAGATATGTGAACGCCGTGATAATACCCGGTTCTTTTGAGGACTTCTCCACAAGCGAACCAGTCGCCTTTTATATCCACCATGATTTGGCACGGTTTTTTAGACACAATCATTGCCTGCGTAATGATACGCGCAATAACACCCGTCAGGGGGTTCACAAGTGACATCACTATTTAAGCCCCAGTAGCAATGCCCTTTTTTGCCTATACATGTTGTGGACCAGGTCGCAAAGCAACCACCGTTACACTCTATGACGCACCTGATGCCGTCTGTACAGCAGGGAACCCACAGCCACCCCGGCAGGTTGGGGCAAAAAGGGGGCTTTACGGGTCCGCCGCCGTCTGCGGCGATATGGATTATTTTATGGCCGTCAATTATTGAGATTTGCACGACTTTTTGTTCGGGCATAGGAAAAACGTGATTTATAACGGGCATTTCGCTCATCGTAATTTCCTAATCACATACACATGATTGTGAGTCGTTAAACGGCCATAGGCAGTACCATTTTTCCACAGCTACTTCATCCACAATCATTTTTACTTTTACTACGGGTATATCCATGCCTTGCTTTAGCCACGGCACACATCCGTCAAGCATTACCTCCGACCTCACAAAGAGCCAGCAATAGACATCAATGTTGGCGCCCTCTCCTTCAGTTATTTCTACGCCTCCGGGGGTGCAGAGATTGGCCCTTATTTTTATATCATACGGCGCATCTTCGAGCAGGATTGCCCTGCGGATTTCGCTGCCGGTCGCAAGACCGCCGCCTCCCGGCTCAATTCTCAGGGGGGTTTTATCGACCTGTGCCTTTATTTCTTTGATTTCCTTTTGTGTGCGTTCGATTTTGCGGGCCGCCATCTGCAGTGTCGGCGTGTTTAATGTCCCCGGACTTCCGCCGGCAGCAGCCACTATATCAAGCTCGGCAAAGTCGGTCGATATGACCGTTGTTGCAGGTACGCTTTGATAGTCCCATTTGACACTTGTCACGACGGAACTGCTCGCCCCGACCCTTGTTACATCTAATCCCTTCAGCATTACCCCGATGGGGATGCCAGTTTCAAGGACTTTGCTTGTGATGGTGACTTTATTGTGCTGGAACCCGTACCATACACAGGCCGCATTTAGTATCGCCCGCAGGCGGGCAGTATCATCGCGGAGCAGTTCCTCCCCGCTGTATTTTATAAGGTCCCCATTCTCATCGACATCAATCACCGTGTCCTTAACCAGATACCACAGCTCGGCGTCCGGGACGTCTATTATGAGGGTTTTTATATTTTCGTGGCTGCGGGTAAACTGATAACTGACCTGAAGATACTGGTCAGTGATTATAAAACCAGTCACAAGCACATCTTCGTAATCCCTGCCGAATTCTTCTATATCTTCGGTAAATATGCCGGGCTCATCCTCTTCCACGTCCCAGTGTCCCTTCGCAAGAAGATACGGCGGTTTGAACCTTACCTCTACCCCCATCTCTCTAACAAGAGGTCTGACGCTGGCCTCTATTTTTTCGGCGTATTGATATTTTCCATCGGTATCTTTAAGCAGGGCAAACATACGGCGGAATTCCGGCTCGGAATCTGACGGGTTTCTGTTGATGGGTATCGTCCCCGTATAATCGGTCCCGACCTGCAGGGGCAGCGTGTTGGCGAACCGTTTGTCAACATTCCAATAGGGGGCGTTATTGTCCTTGTCAATTTCTCCCGTTGCCGCGTCCAGCAGAGGATTAACGATACGCTCAGGCGTTGTGCCGGTCTTCCAGTTCCAGTTGCGAGGCACCCTGAATGTCGTAAACACCCGATGAAATCGGTCAGTGTCACGGAAGTTGTCGTTAAGTTCTCTTTTTTCCTCATCGGTCAAATCGTTATAGCCGGCCGTATCCTTCGCAGCCGCCTTGAATATATCTTCCTCCGAATCAGTCCAGCCTTTTTCGAGGGTCTCATCCTCAAATTTGACAGTGCAGCAGCTTTTTATCTTTGCCCCGCGGACTATTATTTTATCATAAACAGGCCCCGTGTCCTGCGAGACTTCGACGTTCATCTGTGTAGGGTCGCCCCACGGATCGTAAGGCATCTGGTTCGAGTTTGCCGGCAATATGATATCTCCGAGCATAATCGCGTTGGCAAGCAAACTGAATGGTACCAGCTCCACGTTGCCTTCGGCGTCAACCGTATAGGTCCAGCTCAATCCTCTGCTGCGGGACAGGAGTGTATTAATCGCCTGCCGCAGGGTTGCCTGGCTGAAGTCATAAACGTCAATCATCTGGTTGAGTGCATATTTTATTTCATCGGAGATTTTGAGATTAAAAGCTGGACCGTTGGCTGCCTGATAATGCTTCAGCAGATAATCGAGTATCCAGTAATTCGACCAGGGCTCGCCTTCCGCGGCAAAAATATAACTGTCCTTGCCGGAATTCCATTTTGCGTCGGCGATGTTTGCCCCGTGCTCGAATCTCTGGTTAAAGGCCGGCAGGTAGCCGAGCCATACAGCGTCGCCTCCGCCTACGGGCTCAACCCATGCCCCGTCGAGCCGGTTGTTCAGGATATAATCCAGACCTACGGCTTCTATCACCTGGTCCGCCGTATGCACCGAACCGCTCCGTCCTAACAGATTGAATGATTCGGCAGGCACTACGCCTGTCCACAGCGGCAATTCTATCTCGCCCCTTCTGCAGCGTATCTGAAGATACAGATACGCAACCGTCTCCATCTCTATGCCGTCTGTCAAGGGAAAGGCATCTTCCCATTTGCCGCTGCCCCATCGATATACGAGCGTTGCAATGCCGAGAGCAGGGGCCCCTGAATTTGAAAAGTTTAACGGCTGCAAGTAAGGCCCGTATTTCCATACATCCGTCCACGCCCATTTGTAATAAACAGACAGGTTCGGCTCGCGTGTTAATGTCTCCGGTTGTGGCTGGACTATTGCCATAATTACATCGCCTCCGCCGAATGCCCGTAAAACGCCCTGCCGGGCGCCGCAGCAGGTCCTTCCGTGACCGCCGTGCAGGAATGGATGTCGGTATTATCACTGTCATAGTTCGACCCGCTGACCCTGCGGGCGCGGACGAGGACCTTCAGCGTATCGTTATTGTCGGCCGCGGCAGATAGCCAGATAAGATGTGCGATGCCGCCTGATTTATACATAGCAACCACCGTCGGCGTATCCACATCCGGGTCGGGGTCAACGCCGGTGTCCGTAAAATATATCAGCCAGTGCGTTGCCGGATAATCATCGTCGAGGTCATACAGGTACTGCGCCTCTACCAGCCCCTTGCCGCCCGTTGCGGGCGTAATCGTGACATTGCTCGGAGCTGAAGGATTTGGCGCTATAATATCTCCAAATCCATCTATCACCACAGACCAGCTCTTGATGTTTTGCGAAATCAGCCCCCACTTGTTGCGCTTCCGCAGCACAAAATAATACGTTGCGGATTCCGCCGCATCCAGCAATACGAAAGGCGGTATCTGCAGGGGTCCGAAGTCTTTCCGGTCGAGGATGCCGTCGATTTTTCCAAATAATCTGAAAAATGATATCAGGTTTATAACGTGCGGCAGGGAGGTAAAGGTCTTGTAAGGCGCTGCATCAAGGTCCGGCTCGGCATCGATGCCGAGATACAGCTCGTACCGATCAAGCGCATCGTCTGCAATCCTGTATAGCCCCCCGGCCTGATTCGGCCCATAGAGCTGATAGCCGAGGCATGTCGTAAAAGGCGTAAGCGTTATTCCCGCCCCCGATGCCGCAGCAACGGGGGTAATTGCCTCGCCTGTAGAAGATGCAGTAATAGTAATGGCAGATGCCGCCGACTTTGATGCATCGTACGACTTCGACCTGTCGCAAATCGGCGTCAGGGTGATGGCGCCTTGTGCCGTCCCCGCCTCAAGGTCACCTTTAAGGACTACGGTTGAATTACTCAGGGCAATCGATGCCTGGGCCGTTACCGCTCTGATGTCCCTGACTGTTATCGCTAAGGCGGCAGCAACGTCAGTCATCCTGTTAAATATTGTAAGAATGCTGCTGCCTGCAAACAAAAGCCCGACGGCATCGCCGGTCTCCTTGCTGATAAGCAGTGACCCTGAATCTCCGGGCCGACCCATATTGGGTAACGTCCCTGTTATAATCTGGTCGTCGAACCATCCCACCCCTGCGGCCCCGTAATTGATTCCTATGAGGCCGCTGAATTCGCCGATGACTCCTTCTGTTATTCCCGATGTCCTGCCTGACTTAATGACCTCTTCGCCGATTTCTGCCTCTTTGATTTCATAAGGATATTCGACCCCGATTATGGATATATCGGCATCGGCGGCGTTTGTAGGCAGGCATAACGCACAATCGACGACGTTCGGATTATCCGGATCATTGAATGTTAGCGTAACAAATTCCGCCAGCTCGCCGATTTTATCTGCGACGGTCCCCCCATCATAAGGCCCGGGCTGATATATATCATCGCCGACCTCGGCATCGTTGCAATTCGCAAGGACGTGGTTGTTGGAGAGAATATATTTTGTGCCGTTCGATTTATATGCGAGGCTGCCTAATGTTCCTGCTGTTATCTGATAATGCCCGATTGATACGCCGCCCGGCGCTGGCCGCCACTTTGAGGTCCTTGCTGCAAATGCCTCAAATTCGCCCGTCTCAACGACCTCGACAGATAGTTCCTCCTGCGGCCCTTTGATGTCAACATCCTTTAACTTTGCCTCTTTTTCACTGAAGGTAATCTTTGCAAGCTCCTGATGCGAATCCCGAATCTTTTTCACAAATACTCGCATCCTCCACCTGCCGGCCTCGTATCTTATCGATGTCCCTACGCAGTCGGCCGTATCGCGGATGATTTGCCTGTCGTATTTTTTGAGGATTTTTCTGGCCTGTTTATAATCCATATTCCTGTCTTTTTTGCTGTCTTTTGCCTTCTGTTTGCTGCCCTCTGTTATTTACAGCGTCCATGTGTCGAAGATTCCGAATTCCCACTTGATAATATTTTCAAACTTCGGCGATGCTGACTGGCCCGCCACTACGAGCAGCCACAGCCATATACCGACTATTTCATTCATTGCGAGGCTACCACAAACTATACCTGTATCCCCCGTGATTCCAGTGCTCCAGTCCAGCCCTGATACGGCGCTGGTATCATTTTCATTTGCAGCTACGCTGAAATGCCCCCCTGCCGGGGCCTCCTTTGCGATTTTGACGCCCGGCACGGCGTCTAATTTATCGCTCGCGGCCCCTGCCGCCGCCGCCGTCTCCAGAAGCCCGCGACCGGCAGCCGGCACAGTCAAAACAGTTGCCGTTCTCGACGAATAATAGACAATTTCCCGCAGCGTTCCTGCCGCCGTTGTTATCCGGCAAAAGCCGGAATCGGGCCAGTCCGTGAATGTGCCGGTTGTAGCGAGCGTTCCCGCCCCTGCTCCCGGCAGCTGCCCTGCATCGCTTATCTGCTGGTTACCCAGCGTGCCTACCCAGACCTTTAGATTCATTATGCTGTATTGCGCGTGGAGCGATTTAAGGGCGATACAGCGTAGCTTGACCTCTCCTGCGACCCTTTCCCCATCTGAAACGTTGCTTGACGCTATTACGTCGTTATAGACGGGAATAAGTAGTACGGTGGCCGTGCCTTTTAACGGCAGCGCGGTATTTCGCGATACGACTATAAATTTCCTGTAATCGCCCCCCGATTCGAGCATTTTGGTCTGGCCGTTCGCTATTTCTACCGGCTCCCCGGGCTCTTCTTCCGGCGATGTCCATCGCAGCGCTGCCCCGCCCGCTACCGCTTCGAGTGAGCCGAGGCCGTATCCATTGCCTCCGCCCAGCCTCTCGATGACTATGCCGTGGATGGGATTTGCAATTTGAAAGCCGATTTGCTCGAGCCGGGAGCTGCTGCGGTAGTTGCCGAAGGACAGGTCAGGATCGGCCTGGACCCCGCCGTCGCTTGTCGCGCCGGTTAGGAAAAGACCCAACGAATCTACATGTGTGTTTTCGTCGCCTTGCATATTCGTCCTTCGTCTCTCGTCTCTCGTCGCTCGTTAAGCGGAAGATACTGTGTATGTAACTTTCAGAACGTCGCCGCTGTAAACTACAATATTGCCGCCATCGAACAGGGCCGTGCAAAACAGTTTTCCCGCAGTGCCGCTTTTTGTGCTGCTGTCGGTCAAAAATGCCCCTTTCATTGTCTGCGTTGCGTTAATCGTAAAGTAACACCGCTGGTACGGTGACCCGTTGCTTATGGATTTGCTCGCTGCGGCGTTAAACGTGATTGATTGCCGGGTAGTCTCGGTATATTCATCGCCTTCCTCCCATCCGCTGTGGCTGGCCATCGTATCGGCAGCGTTCAGACCAGTGTAGTTGTCGTCGCGAATCAGGCCGACGTACCAGCTCGGCTTGGCGACGGTGCCGAACATCACGTCTAAAATGAGATTATGTCCCTCGTTTGTGATGCCGTTTTGGGCGGTGTCTTTATATCGGAGATTGCCATCCTTATCGAACACCTCGACAGTAAATATCCCGCCGACCTGCAACAGGCTGCCGCACAGCACCTTCCTGATTTTCCTGCCTATAAAATAAAAAATTCCCATCTTGTTTCTCCTTTCAAAAATGCAAAAAGGCATTCTTAATTCTAAATTCTCAATTTTCTGATATAGTTACATTCCCGCCTGCATATTGATATCCGACATCCGGCACATCCGGGTGTCTGACTATAAGGACCGCAAACGCCCGCGGCTCTCCATCATTGCCGTCGGCGCCGACCGGCACAATCCTGAAATTATGCGTTTGCCCATCCTCGAGGAACCTGCTCTCCCATTCGAGGTATCCGCCGTTTTCCTTCATTTTTTTCTTCGGTACCCACTGGCTGTCGATATATTCGTCTATGCGGTAATAATCAGTTCCTTCGACCGGAAACCATCCTAATCGAATCTTGCCCGGGAATATCTGGGTCGGCTGTTCATTGGGGTCATCGAGTATTTCAATCATATAGTTCTCGTCGTAGTTGATGGCCAACAAGTATTCCGTTTTGGTTGTTTGGGCTATGAGATTGCCGTCAACGTATATATAGAACGTGGGGGTTGGCAAGTCGCTGGAGAACCGCAGCAATACGCTGTTCTGACCCATTTTTACCGGCGGTTGTATCGTCACCATATTTGAAACTCAAAACTTAAATTTTTTAATCGCGGATTATGCTGATTCCACAGATTTGCGTTTTTTATTTTCTGTTTTTTTAATCCGTGTTCATCCGTGTCCTCTGTGATTAAACTCCCTTATTTTTTTCTCTGTGGTCTCTGCGTCCTCTGCGGTAAAATTATTCTTCCCTACGCTGTCGCCTTCAGCACCCACGCTGACTTGACAAGGTAGTTAATATTTGCCGGCTGCGAGGTCAGCACCTTCTGCGGCGTCTCCGTCACGCGTACGTCAACGACAAGCACGTCCGTCACTGAGCGTCCGAGATCGTCAATTACCGTGACGGCAGTGCCTTTAAGGGCGGCATACGTATCGATGGCGGCCTTCGCATCGTTTTCATACTGCAACCCCTGCAGCGTATATATAGTGGCTTCCTCCGCCTTTTTCGCCACGACCCTGCTTACGACTCCGTCGGCGCCGGGCCTGTCAATGATAACGACGTTGGGCGTCAGCTTCGGCACCTGCCCGCCGCTCATTTGTAAAAATTCTATTGTTCCTATACTGCTCATTTGTGTCGAGGGCATCCTGCCCGCGTCTTATCCCGTATCGAGTATCGAGTATCCATTGTCTCCAATCATTCCAGCGGCTTTACCGAGGGGACATTCTTGCGCGTGGTCTCTTCCAGATGTTGTGATGATTTTTTCATCTCAGCCGCCGCCTGCTTGATGCTGTCTCCCGCCTTTTGGATGTCAGTCAGCAATAGTTTTATGCCCTCCACCAGCTCCTGTTGCGGGGGGGCAGCTCCGCCATAATAAGGCCCTATATACATTGGTTGTTGCAATTGCATAAGGGCTTTCGTTGCTGCCCCTTTATAATCTCCTGTTATAATTCCCTCCGCCTCGATGCCGGCCATTATTAACTTTCGCTGCATCCAGCCGACACCCGGCATCGCCTTCAGATATTCTTCGACGGACTGCCGCACCATGGCTGCCTCAGCGCCGGGCCCGTATCCGAGTTTCAAATTTTCTATCGCCGCTCCACGTCTTACCCCTGTCCGCTGTATCCCGATTATTGCCGATTCGCCGCCGGCAGCCAATTCCTGTGCAAACGCATCCTCCGCCCTCGCACGCTGGACCATTTCCACGCCGCCACTTATAAGCCCGGGCTGAAACAGCGGCGCTACGGCTACCCATCCCGGCCCGAAGAGTTTTTTCGCCTTGTCGGGGTTCGCCTTCATCCAGCTATACATCTGCTGCTCTGTCATACCGGCGACTTCGTTCTGAATTTTCTGTTCTTCCGTCAGCGGCACACCCAGCTTTTTCTTGAAGGGTTCTCTTGGCTGTGCAAGCAGCCCTGCGACGGCGCCCGCGCCCCGGCCTGCCTGCTCCGTCTCGAGCGTTGTCATAATCATTCCGAGCGCCTCGTCCGACGAGACGCCGTATTGTTTGAGCCGCATAACCTCCTTCATCCGTTCAGGTAATTCGCCTTTACGGCTGCCCGCTTTCCTGCGCGCCTCAGCGGCCATATCGAGCAGGTCTTCTGTTGACATCCCGGGGTAAATGTCCTCCAGCTCACCGGCAAGTCTGGCGACCTCCGGCTGGTCCGCCCACGTCATAGGTGCGAGCTTCTCCGTGATTTCCAGTCCCCTTCCCAGCGTTGTCTTCGGGCCGGTTCCGCCGTAAGCCGACAGTATTGCCTGACCGCTGGTCATGCTCAGCTCAGGTATCTTTTTCGTCAGCGCCGCGATTGCGGCGGCGGCCTCATCCACCCTTCCAACCCCTAACCATCCGCTGATGTTTCTCGAAAAATCATTGGCATAGGCGGTGATTGACTTGAATGCCTCCTCGCCTTTTCTTTTCATGTCCTCGAATTCTGCTATTACTAATCTGACAGCGGAGCTGACCGTGAAGAATCCGGTCACCATACCGGCAAGCTCCCCCGTGATATTCCGCAGGCCGGCGTAGGACTTGTCCATTTCTTTGCCTTCGCGGTTCATTCGCCGCTGGCCTTCAGTCGCCTTGTTCTGCGCCTCGACCACCTTTAGATATGCCTGAACCGCCTTTGCCTCATCAGCCTCGAGTATAAAAGATGTCTTCGCCACTTTTTACAATCCAAAACTTAAAGTTAAAAATTCAAATCCATAACCACTTTTCGTTTTACATTTTACGCTATCTAATTATTTCTCTGTCCTTGACCGCGTTAAGTTTCTTTGTCACCTCCTCGTTAAGCTCCTCCGCCATATCCCTGACCTCGTCCTGTGTGACAGCTACGAGCTCCTCGCTTTTTTTGGGATGGCCCGGCGTATTCATCCAGAAATAACGCGGCGCCCGCATCTTGCCGGATGCTTTTTTAGATGTGCCGCTGACCCTTATTGATTGCAGAAGCTGCTTTCGAGATTCACCGCTAAAAACAAGAGGGCCAAGATGTTTCCTGTCTTTATATTTCTGATATCTGGTGCTTCTCGTTTTATAATCGTAAGTCTGAACAGCTTTATTTTTGAAGTGCTTCGGCGCTACTCCCCTGTGCCAGCTTTCGATGAGCCGGAACAGTCCCTCCTTGACGAAATGCCGGAACTCCTTCAGCATCCCCTTTGGGCTTCCCTCGATTATTACTGTCCCTCGTATCATATATTCGTCTCTCGTGCCTCGTGCCTCGTCATTCGTCTGTCGTATGTCGTATTTTCTTAACTCAAAACTAAACACTCAAAACTCAAAACTAAGCCAGTGCAGGTCGGCACACGTCGGCCAGTATTCTCTTAGGAGTCCCCGTCGCCACTGCTCGAACTGGAGCCGTCGCTTATGCCGGCAAGGTTTTTTTTTTCGTTCTCTTCGATTATTTCCAGCAGCGTCGGCACATCGAGTATCGCCTCGAGCGCTTCATTAAGGTTCGCCGTTGTCAGAAGCTTCAGTGCGTTGACCTCATCCGGCCCGGCGTGATAGTTCCAGGCGATGGCCTCGATTACTAATTGCATTCTTTCAGTGATAGTCAGTTGCGGCGTTCCCTCCTTCAGTTTGTTTTCAACCTTAAAATCCTCCCAGAGAGTTTCTACCTTTGCCCCAAACATCGCATACTGTGGTAGTTCTTTTGCGAAGACCTCGCCCTTGCTGCCGAGTATGAGAGCTTGCGGCAGCGCTGAGCCGCAGGCGGGTATTCTTGCAATGGGAATCAGCCATTTTTTGCCGTCGTTCAATTCGATTAGATGCCCTGCGAGCTGCTTTGTCCGCCGCAGCGCTGGCTCGGTCGGCCTGTCGTTATTATAAAACCCTACCCAGTATTTGCCGTTTATGCCTTTTTGCCAGGTCTGCTCCGCCGGTTTATAGTAGAGCAGCGACGCCTCATCGCCAGCCATAATCAATGTGCAGTCCTCGCCTGAGGGACCTTGCGTGATATACCGCTGCGTAGTGTGGCACGGACTTCCAGCCCGTGGTTCAATGATTGCCGACAATCCCGTCGCCTCGAGCAGTTTCGCCGATACCGACCTTACCTTTTCAATAGCGTATATGAAATTTGCCATTTTACTCCATTAAATTTTTAATCGCGGATTACGCAGATTCCACTGATTTACATTTTTTATTTTCTGTTTTTTTAAGCCGTGTTAATCTGTGTAATCTGTGGTTAATTCCGTTGATTACGTTATCCCGCTTATCGCGATTATGTCGGCTGTGCCGTCCCAGACCGGCGTAATACGAACGGTCCCAGACCACCTTCCACCCTGCCTGCCCGCTATGGATTCGTAGTGTGCCATACCGGCATCGATTGTGAACGTAATCGGCGATGAGCCGCGAAGCCCGCCGTTCACAAGGTCAACCAGCTTGACAGTTGAATCCGTCACGCCCTGCGTTTCTCCTTCCAGTCCCCAGTCCTCGAACGTGTCCATATCGAAGGTCGTTATGGAGAAGGATGGTCCTCTGCTCATTACGCCGGCAAATGTCGGGTATATGTGGTGATTGACTATTTCTAATGTTATGCCGAAGTCTAATGTCCATTTGTCAACGCCGTCTATGTCGGCGCCGTTGATTGTCACCGCCCCCAGTGTATAAAGCTCCGCGAGCAGGTCCTGATTCGCCTCCAGCGACTGCAGCGTTGTTATAGCTATTGGCGAGGCATCGCCGTCCGCCGAGACGGGAACAACGCGGTATCCGATCGTCGCCGCCTCACCGTCGGAGACGCTTATCGACGTCGGCACGATTATGCCGGAGGCGAGCGTCACCTTGGTATGGGACGATGTGCCTGCCCGTAGTCCGCCCGCCGCCATTTTCTGCAAAAAGAAAATGTCGTTAGAGAGCGCAGCGCCGTTGATTCCGCCTAACTTCGCCAGCGCCGTTTTGACCGCGTTGGTATCGAACGTTATTTCAGGCGCTATCTTGCCGATGGAGACAAAGGACGGGTCAACCGCCCCGCTGCCTGATGCGATGATTTGCCGCATGTTGGCGTTCAGCCCGATGTTCTGGACACCCTTAATCAGGTCCGAGCCGTGCTTGTATGCTGATATCGTATAGTGGTTCATTTGTCACCTCAAAGCTTAAAACTAAAAGCTAAAAATTGTTGAATTTCCTTTTTTATTTTTTGCATTTTTCACTTTTCACTTTGCATTTTGGTTTTACACTTTTCGCTAACTGAGTCCCCAGCCCACCATAAGCCGGACCCCATACACAAATGTCCCCGCCGCCGATTCGTACTGAGTCGGTCCTTCTATGCAGGTGATATTATTGATGGCGAAATATCCCGGCATCGCCGACAGCGCCTTGATCTCGGCAAGGACCGTCTCGACAAAGTTAAGGAAGTTCCATTCCGCATTTTTCGGGTCATCTCGATAAGCTGCCGGTATTGCCGCCTCGATGCGCAGCTCCAGGTCGCCGCCGATTGCGAACGTGTTTGTGGCGATGTTCTGCTCCTTATCGTTTTCAGTTTTGCATATCAATGCGAACGGCCTTGTAAAATCGGCATTCTCCGGCGTATAGGCGGTGATATGGATATGGAATTTCGCATCATCCGCCTTTTTCGAAGCATCGCCCGTAGTGGCGCCGACCGCCGCCTGAAACGTGGCGGATTCCGCTATGAGCTGTCGCAGATTAAGCATTGCCTTGCCGCGGTCGCCTGCGGGCGTGATTTCGAAGACGTTAAACTCGAACTCATAAAGCGTGAAAGAGTCGGGCTGGCCGGTACTGTTTATGCCGAGTCTGGCCTTGGATATATTTTTAGGACCGCCCGATATTGTTTTTTCCTCCCACTGGCCGCCGACAGGGTCGCCAAGAAACACATCGTGCCAGGCGTCCTCGTAATAGACGTCCACGTTAATTAAATTAATTTGTGTCCCGACATAAAACCTAAGCTTATCGCAGCTTATCGCTTCGGCGAGATTCAGTTCCAGAAAATCAGAGCTGCTTCCGCCATAACCTCGCAGGGCGGAGGTGGCCTGAGCGCCGTCGTAAGCATTTGCTTCATTTGTCCAGGCGTTATCGACATCTGTATGTCCGGTCGGTGATATCCACATAGAAGTCCTTAGTTTTAAGTTTTGAATTTTTAGTTATACTTTTTAACTAAAAACTAAAAACTAAACACTAAACCCATAAAACTATTCCGCCTTATTCATTGTCTGCACCCCCGCCGCTTCCGTCACGTTTTGGCTCGAAAGATCGGCGTCATCGACATCGTTGCGCACCTTCAGCGTGCCTGTGCCGCTGTTAAGGATTGTCTTATTCGAGAACCTCCTGAATAGCCAGCACAGCCACTCTCGGAAGTTCCAGCCCGATGGAGCGCCCGACGGCTCAGTAGTTAATACGGCGTCAAGGCCCGTCGTGGAGAGCAGCATTTTACCATCCGCACCGAGAGCTGCAGGCGCAGTTCCAAGCCATCGGCCAATATCCGATTTCTCCAACGTGATATTACTTCCAATTTGGGCAGAATTGTATTTGGTATTTGTAAGATAAACCGCTTTAGCTGAAGCCGCGTCAAAGTCGTATGCCGTCCCACCTGTCCCTGCGCTGGAAACTTCTATACTACAATTCTCAAGAGCAGCGTTTGAATTGACTATACCTTTTGCAACTTGCGATGACTGATTTTGGTCGGTTCTCGCTACAACAACTGAATTTTTCATACTTAAATTAGTAATGTCGCAAATACCATAATAATCCCCTATTGCGTAAGAGCTTCCATTCGCCCCTGTCGGCTTATATCCATCGGCTATCAAAAGACAGTTATCAATAACTACTCTTGAATCGGAAACCGAAGAATATAAAGCTATGATGATATAACAGGTTTCTTTGTTGCTTTCATATAACGTAGCAAACTTACCTCCCAAATCCTTGTTATAGCTTGGTTTTACATAGACAACACTATTGCGTATAATAAGTCTGCCATCCGTTTTGAATTCCCCTAAAACAATGGCTGCCGACCAAGTCTGTGCATCTGTAGCATCGCAAGCAATAAAGCAGTTGTCTAAAATTGCATTAGTTCCAATCCAAAGATTAGACGCTTTAGCGAACATATAACAATTTTTGAGACTCACCAATTGAGAAACACCCGCATCAATACCTATGTTGTCCGACAGAATATCACAATCTTCAAAATAAAGTTTGACGCTGCCGAATATCGACACTGTGCCGATTGATTGAACCGCAGTATTAGTGGAGTCCAATGTGATATTCTTAAAAGTTGTCCCATCCCGTGGGCTTATAAATGTCGCTCCCGATGCGGCCTTGATAATTGTTGTCTTGCGATTAGCCCCGATATATGTTAAAGCTTTATCCACAGATGTCATATCTATCTGCTCGGCGTATGTCCCCGGCCAGATTATTATTGTATCCCCGCTTGAGGCCGCCGTTATAGCGGCCCCTATTGTCAGCTTCGAGTCGTTTGCCAAACTGACAGGATATTGCTGCGCAACGCCGCCGTTAGAATCATTGCCTGCCTTTGAAACGTGAAACACCCTTGCTGAATCATTCAGATACATAGCCGCACCTTTCAGAGATATAATCTTCTCTTTTCCTGTTGCAATCTGTAGGATAGCTTTTACAAATCAGAGGTTTATTTTCATTGTCTTTGCATAGGCGAGTCTGCTGGTCGAACAAATCACACCGGTAAAAGTGGTATCCCTCGAAAGCCCTGTCTAACATCAGAGGGTTCGGCTTCCTTTTTGGTTTTTCCGCCGCAGTCCAGTGTTCCAGTATGAAGTCCCTGTCGTGAGGAAGGAAATTCGGATTAGCCCTTAACTCATCGAGCGTAAATCCAGCCCCTAAAAACTCACAACAGTCGCCGCATTTAATACAAGACATTACAAAACTCCCTCTTAATCTTTAGCCACAGATTCCACTGATTACACTTCTTAGTTCTTTTTATATATGAACAGCAGCCAGCCGATAACGCTCAGGATGCATCCTGCCGCAACGACCTTTATTATTCCCGCCGCTATATTCATCCAGAATTCCCTCCCGTTTTTGAAATAGTTTTTGCAGTTAAGCAGTTTGTTTACCTTTGCCACAAGTCCTTCGGGGTTATGGTACAGTGTGTCCCTGAATTCAGTGATGTCGCGGTCTATGGTGTTATGCTTCTCGGTGTGGGTCGCCTGCCAGAGCCGCACGTTATCGACTTTGCCGTCTATTGTTTCGAGCTTTTCGTATATCTCCGTCAATCCCGGCATATCTTGCCCCTTCATCAAATTCGTCGTGGCACTGGCTTCCAGCCAGTGAAATCACGGACAGGATGTCCGTGCTACGTTATTTTTTTCTTATGCATCTCATTGTGCCTGCTTTGCAGCTCCGGCGCTGTCGTTGATAACCTTGCCTTGCCGAAGGTTATGTTATTGACCGAGACGATCCGCCTATCCAGGCCTCCGTAAGTAATGATATCGTCTGGCTGCGGCGAGGCGATTCCCTTGACTGAGTCGGTAAGCAGGACAAAGTCCTGCTGGTGAAGTTTCGTCTCGCCCTGCTCATTTTGCTCTATCAGAATCTCTTCCGCCAGCGCGACAGCGTTTCGAGTTACGGGCGAGCCGCCTTTGGGCATATAGACTATTGAAACCTTCGTCTCGCCCGTATCTATAATGCCGGCAAGATCCGCGGCGATTTGTTCCTGAAAAGTCATTGCAACCTTCTTATTTTAAGACGCTGATGCCGAAGGAAGCAACCTCTATGAAGCTAAGCTTCGGCATGCCGCTTATGCGGCATTTTATATATCATTATTGATAAGGTCTATGGGCGGCGGGGGGTAACGCCGCCCATAGCCAAAACCAAAACCGAACAGTGAAAGTCTTATTCTAAAGTTGCGTGAGCTGCGTATTGCCACAAACCGTAGCCGGCGTTCCGCCAGGTATCGATGCCGAACTGCCAGGCATCGTTATCGAACTCGTAATCGCTGCCCTCAGCTTTGCTCTTCATTTCCAGCGGCGTCTCCTGCTGTATAATAAATGGGGCCGCCGGTGCGTCCGTCCTGAACGTGACGAATTGCGTTGTGTATGCAAGCTGTGCGTTGGGAACTATACTGACGTTGAATCCCTCTGCGGCCAGCGCCTTGATAACGTTTGTCTCGCCGCTTGTGACCTGCGAGTTCAATATGGCCGGGGCGAGTCTCGCCCAAAGGATAGGACTTGTCATGATGAGGAAGTTCTTGGCGGTGTCGTTCATCGGCTTGCCCTGGTCATCTTTGTAATTGAGCATGTAAGCTATAACGCCGAGAATGGCGCTGATTGCCTCAGAGGGTGTCGGCGCAGCAGCCGTTGCTACATTTAGCGCCGCGACCTGCGCGGCCGCCAAAAGATTGAGCTGCGTCCCGCTGTCGCCTTCGGAGTGATCGGTATCGAAGAATACATGGCCGTCGTAGCAATAACCCGACGTCGAACCTGTACCGTTGGTAATCAGCGTGCTGAGCAGCTCCAGCCAGTGTGACTGCGCCCTCTCGACCATTTCGTCGATGCGGATATTGATTTGGCCGGTCTTGTCACGGCGTATCCACTTGCAGAGAATGTCCATTGTCGCCTCGAAGTGCTTGTTCTCGATGGTGAAGTTGTTCTCGCGCAGCCCCTTAGCATGCCTTCCGCCTATCCATTCACGAAGTGCCGGCGACTGGCTCAGCATTTCGTAAGTCTCCGATGACTGGTCCGAATCCATTAATCGGGCAATCCTGTTGACCACGTTTACTCCCTTGTCCTGCTGCAGCCGGGCGAAAAATTTACCGATTATCGCCCTTGACCCTAAAGCTTCGATTCCCATAATGTGCTCCTTTCATTTTTTTAGACAGGACTTACAACCTGCTATCCTGTCAAATTTTTTCTGTCTGTTTTCAAAATGCAAAAAGGCGGCCAATACAGAGGATGCAGGCCCCTGCATGGCCGCCTTTTTTGCCGTTACGCTATTTACTTTTCAAAGCCCGCTGTTTATGTCTCTATTGCCCAGGTGCCGCGACGATCGATTACGTTCCAGCCGGTGCTTGCGTTGAAGATGAGTTTGAGGTAATCGCCGCGCCGAGCCGTCGCCTTGGTATTGGAGAACTTCTTGCCGTCTCCGCCCGGTCCCAGGTCGCAGCCGCCTGATATCAGGTCCGCCGCATTGGGGTCGATCACTACCAGCGCAAGTCCGTCGCCCGCCGCGTTAACGATTGTGATTACATAACCGCCGAGCGTTGTCGTGCCGATACACAGCGTGACGATCTTAGTGTCGGTATCGACGTAAATAATCTTGCCACCGTCCGCCAGCAGCGATGTGTAATCGTCCGATTTGAGGACGCGGTAAAGATTATTGCCGAACTCATCGACCTCGCCGGGCCGAAACTCGACGACTCCGTGCGTGGCGTCGATATACCTGTCCAGGACGCCGACGTAGCTGTTGGGCCCGCTGGCGTTGGCGCCGACCATTGTGCAGACCGAATCATCTGAGGCGTAAACCGGCAGCCCGACGTCCGTGATATAAACCGCCGCGATCGCGACGGCAAGTTTATATCTGCCGCTCCGCACCAAAATATTTTTGGCGCCTGCCACTGCACTGGCGCTGTTATCGCATTTTTCGATTGCATGTCCCCTGAACCTGTCGCCGGCGACAAGGGGCCTGCCGTAGCCGGCCAGATCCCCGACCATGGCCGACTGATAGACAATATCGCTCGCTATGATCGGGATTGACCCTATATCACCCACGTCGATAGTGAGGGGTGCATCTTTTGCTAATGTGGTCATAATTTATTCCTTTCAAAAACTGTTTATTACTTTTTGTTTTTCCTGACATCAAACTGTTTGGAACGTTTATTTTTTTACTGTCGGCCTGACCGTTACATCCACGCCGAGTTTCTTCAGCGCCTCGACTGCCGCCTTCGCCCTGGCCTTGTCGCCCGCCCCCTGCGACCGCTGGAGGTAGTTTTTCAGCGCATCAATCGTTGCCTTCTCCGCAAAGGGCAGTACCATTGGCAGCCGCTGGACATCAGTACCGGATACTTTCGCGTAATGGCTCGCCGCCGGCTGCGCAAACGGGTCGCTTGTTTCGAGCAGGAACCCGTCGATTTTAAGGTTCGACGGCGTTGTCCCAGCTGCCTCCCTGACCTTTTTTGTGATTGCCTCGATGAGCAACGGGAATTTCTCCGCCACTTTATCAAGCGGGGCATCCGCGATTTCCGCAGCTAATTTCGCCGAGAACTGCTCGAACGTTAATCTTTCTTCTCTGCTCATAATTTGCCTTTCTTTAATTTGTTATATATTCTTTCAACTAAATACTAAATACTAACAACTAAACACTAATTACTACTTTACCTGACCGTTTTTTTCGGCTTGTTTGAATGCCACGTAATCTTCGACCTCGCCGCCGAACTCCGCCTGCAAATCCTTCGATTCGGAGAACTCCTTTTCCCAGCCCTCTTTGTCCGTGGCGGGCTGGCTGGCCTGGTTCTTTTTATCGGCGGCGTCGTCGCTGAATTCCTGTTTTGCAGGGTCGATTCTCGACTTTGATTTTTTCGCCGCATCCGCCGCCTCTTTTTTCAGCTTGGCGTTTTCCGCCTCGACCGCGGCGGCCAGCGTAGCGCCGCTCTTAAACTGCTCGACGCAGAACGCAGGGTCGTCCGCGAACCTCACCGCGAACTGGCTGAATAATTCCCGCACCTCTTTAACGCCGTCCGCCTTTGCCGCCGCCGTGAGCTGCTGGTGAAGCTGCGGATTATCCGTGGCGAACGTTTCGAGCGTCATCTCTACTTTCGTTTGCTCGTCCATAAAAGTCTCCTTTGAATCTTTATTTTCTGATAATATTTCAAACGCCTCAGATACGGTGTTCTTCAGCGCACCGAACACGCAAATGCTTCCTTCCACAATCAGGGCATTTTTTACCACTGTCCCCGGCCCTTTGAGAACATGGCCGTTTACCTGCACCGACTGGCCATCGGGGACATTCATAATTATCGACCTGTCAGGGTCGAACCGCAGCGAGCTCTCGAACGGGAACCCTTCGAGCATTTCCTTTTTTACCTGCTGCGAGATTTCCGAACCTTCGAGGAATGTCCCTTCCATAATAAACTTGCCTTCGAAGCTTGCCTTGTCGGAAATAGCGAGCCGCTGGTCTGTGTCGTGACTGAACAGTATCGGGTTTTTCTTTTTTGCCATTTTCATCGTTGATAGCTCGAAGGCCAAATTGCCCCAGTACCAGTTCTTAACGATTGAGCCGTCATAGAGCGTCAGGCGGACGTTGTTTTTTTCCTGCTGCCCTTCGCCTGCGGCGAACTCGACCGCTCCGCGCATATTGAATATGAACGGGTCCTTGTCTATTGTGGCACGGACATCCTGCCCGTGATTATTTTCAACTTTATTTACTATTGGCATCTTTTCTCCTTTTAAACTAAAAACTTAACACTAAAAACTCAAATCTGTTAGTTCATTGTTCATAACTAAAAACTCAAAACTACTTCTCCTCTTCATCTTCTTTTTCCTCTTTTTCCTCTTTTTCAACAACCGGCTCGACCGTTGTCTTTCTGACCGGCGTATTGCCCCACGACACTGCCGGCAGCCCCAGCACTTTGCGGGCCTCATTGATTGTTAACAGGCCGTTCTCGATATGGTACTGCAGCACATCCTGGTCATTGAACCGCAGCAGCTTATCGTCTGCCGGCGTCTCCGGCAGTCCGAGGACGGCCCTCGCTTCTTTTACCCCGATGGGCACTCCCGCCCTGACGCCCTTTGTGATGTCCTCCATTGTCTTTTTATTGTCGTCTTTGCCTGTCAGACCGAGCTCTTTGCGGAGCGTTTCTTCTTTTGCAAGCTGCGCATTGACCTCGCCGAAGTCCAGTCCTTGCCTTGCACAGATTATCGAGCGGGTAGTTGTGCCGTTTTTGATTTGCTGCTCATCCGCGGATGCCTCCTTGTATGGGTCAATATAGGGCCAGCGGTTGCAGAAAATCTCGATATTGTTCCAGTCATCCGGCGCGTTTTTCAGCCGGCCCGACGTAATCAATTGTCCAATCTTCCATCTCCATATTCTCGCCGCCAGCGGCTGCACGACCGCCTTCTGTTCCGTTCGCCATCTCTTCTGGGCAGATTGATACGCTATTCTCGCGTTCATAAAGGTGGCGCCCGAGAAATCGCCCGTAACAAGCATCATCGGAAGGCATAAAGGCCTGCCGATAATTGAAAGTATCCTCGCCACAAAGGGGTCAAAGGTGGTCCCCGGGTACGCCTGCCCGATTCCGACGGCCGATTCTCCGGGCTTGCCGCGAAGGATTGTCCCCGGTTCCATTTTTTCGAGCCTGTTGTTGTCCTCATCCAGACCGCTGGTTGATATGCCGCCGGGATACGACTCGGGAATCTCCGTGACTGTCTGCGAAATGAACATCGAGAAGCACGCGTTGACTTTCATTGCAACCATCGTGGCGTCAATAATGCCGGTCAGATAATCGATATATTTGATTGACTGCGTCAGGACCGGCTCACCGCGTGAATAAGAGACCCTGTCCGGATTGAAAATGTGAAACACCTTATCGGCCGGGTAATTCTTCCACGAATCCTGCCGGATATATCCCCACTTGTCCGGCTGCCCGATGTAATAGCCCATGAGTTTTTTTGTCGCCTTCGAGTATGCGACCCCATTTACGATATCAAAAAATTCCGGTGTAGATTTGCCGTAAGGTGTCCCGATTTGCTCGCCCTCGACCATCTGGAGGTCGTCATCGAGGAATATCACCGCTGCATCCCCGTCTCTTCGGTATGACTTGAACCCAATCTGCATTATTCGCGGATAATTGAATCGACCCGTTATATCGATTGGGACATTAACCGCCGTCTCGTCGAAGGCCGCCTCCGCCTCTTCGTTCCATTTCTCATCTTTCGAGCGGCACTCTATTTTCGGCCCGTCTTCGCCGATTATTTCGTCGGCCTCCGTCTGAAGGAGTCCTTTAGCTATCGGATTATTGCGGGACAGGTCGCGTCCTATCTCTCGCAATTCCCCGAGCGACGCCTCATTGAGATTTACATCGCCTGTTCCTCCCGATGTTTTTCTCTTTGTTCGGGTCCTGTGCCGGTCGAGAACTTCGTATGCGCTGCGGAAGCAGTGTCGCTGATACGCCTTTTTCGGCGACAGTATTCCTATCACAGAATCGGCGAGCTCGCCCGCCCTTTTTGCAAAACTTGTTTTTTTAATAACCTCTCTCATTTTTACACTAATTAAAATTCCGCGACCGTTTTTCCGCCGCCCGCTGTTTCGCGGGTTATTTTATCGAGGATGCGCTGCTCGCGGTCATACAGCGTCTTGAGACTTGCGCGGGTATAGGTCACCCCTTCGATGGAGTAGCTCTGCCCGTTTGTCTCAATGGCTGTAATCGCCGCCTGAACGCTCGTCAGTTGTTCCGCCAGTGTTAATGCCATTTTTTACAATTCAAATCTTAAAACCTTTAGTTTTGCATTTTGCTTAAATTATCAGCATAAACACTGATCTTAAAAAGGGGGTGATTACTAATTATTAGTAATGACTTGAAAATTTATTTCAGGTATGTTTTTCGACCGATTTGAACGCCAACCCGCATTTTGTGCACTTGTGATAGCGCACAGGTATGTGATTGCTGTTATATACGGGGCATTTAGTACTCCCGCACTTTGGGCATTTTATCTGGATATATTCGACCATTATATCTTCAGGCGGGACCGGCTGGGGGTCTTTGGTCTTGCGCCTTTGTGAGCCGTCGTCGAATCCTAAATCCGGCAGGTTGTCGAGAAATCCATTTCTCATCCGTGTCGCGGGCATCTTGCCCGCGTCCTCGTTTTAATTCCCTAATTAACCAATTAACCAATCAACTAATCAACCAATTCGCTCATGTTAATCCCGGCAGATTATCCAAAAATCCTTCTCCCTCCGCCGGTCTATGTGGTTTGGGTTTTGGTTTTACGGTCTGCTCCGCCTTCCAGAACTGCACGCCCCTGTGATATCCCGCCGCCGTCGAGAGCACGGCCGCATCGAGACAGTGAACCGGCGCATCCTGATATTTCGGCACCCATATCCGGTGAGGGCGGCCGTGCTGGTCGTATTTTTTGGAGCGCCTCTCATTCGTGAGATGCTTGAAATAATAGTCCGGGATTTCCGCGTAAAACTTTGTCCCCGTCTCCGGCCCGCCGCCGAGGTCCCTTGCAACCTCGTCCTTGAAGTACTGCGTATCTACATTAATCAGGACCATGCCCTTGTAAATCTGCGGGTTCCGCAGCCGACGCGCGGTCGCCTTGTCCAGGTCGCTCGCGGCCAGCGGCGTTCGCTGGTCGGTCGATGCGCCCTTTGTCGGGAGCATTTGCCTGGGGCGCCTGCGGCATTGCCGATATATAATGTCCGCTTCGAACCCCGAATCGACAAATTCGAGGACAACGCTGAGCATCGGCTTGTCCTTGTTCGGCCCTTCGGGGTTCGACCACGGGAAGGGACTCTCCCAGATTTCCTTGTCGTGCTGCTGCCAGCTCGTCACAACGCCCGACTTGATGACCCATCGGCGTCCTTCAAGTCCGAACCCGCGGACTTCGTAGTATATTTGCTCTACTCCCTGCTCGTTTTTGTGATAGTCTGTCCCCGCCGTCAGCATTAAGCAGCTGTCCGGCACCGTGCCTGCGCTGAAATCGCCGCGGCGGGAGAACAGGTCCGCCTCTTTAATCGGCTCGATTTCATCTTCCCAGGGTTCGACGAGCCGGTTATTGCGGAAGTGCATTAATTTACCGACAACCTTGCCTTCAGGCGTGTTCGCCTCGAACCACTCCGCCATTAGCTCATTCCAGGAGCTTTTTTCCCACGGCAGAATTAAGGCGTTGAATTCGAAGCCGCAGTGCCGGCGCGATACGATCGCCTCGCCCCGCCCATCCCGAAGGAACGGGATGCCTGAAACTTCGGCATCGGATGGGCGGGGCGAATCCGTGATTTGCCCGCTCTGTAATATTTTTTGTCCCCTCGGCACCCATACACCTGCTGCGACGTGTTCCTGCTTCTGCCAGAACTCAATTTTCGCCCGGCACACCTCGCAGCGGTAATATATAGCGCCGATTTTCTTTCTGATTTCGTCAGGATTGCGCAGCGCGGGTGGGCAAATAAGATGTATCCATTTCCACGTCCGGAACTCGCCGCAACGATGGCACGGGATGTAATATTGCTGTTGATTCGAGAGGGCGTAGTATTGCAGAATCAGGTCGCTCGCCAATAGCAGCGATGATACCCGCACTAATTTTCTGTCGGGAAATGTGTCGGTCCTGTCCTTGCCGCGGTCGAGAGGATTGCTGACCTTGCCTGCAAACGGCGGGTAGTCTTTTATTTCGTCGAACAGCATATTCTTTATGGGCTTGCTCGAGGACGCCGCAGGCGAGTTGCTGCCCATAAAATATAGCGGCATATTATCGAAGCTGAAGCCGGCATATCCCATATCATAGCCGCTCGTAATATGCTTCATCAGGGCCTCGCATTTTTCGACCATCGGGCGCAGCCGATTTTCGACAAGTCCCTTGAAGTCATCGTCCCTTGCCTCCATCAGTCCCGTCGGCGCCGGGTCGCAATCAACGGTCCAGCCCAGCATATTAAAGAGCGCCTCTGTCACGCCTGCCTGCGTCGGCTTGATAACGTCTATCTCTTCGACCTCCGTGTCGCTGTAGGCGTCCATTATCGCACGCAAATACGGCGTCCTGTCTGTCCGCCACGGTCCGTATTCCGCCGATGACCGGGAGTCGAGCACTCTATGTCTGTCCGCCCACTCGCTGACCGTCCTCTGCTGCGGCAAGCGCCACGCCTCGCGCTCCGCCGCCGACCAAATTGTCGTATTTGTTCGTTTTAATTTCGTATCCATGTTAATCCGTGGTTGATTTTGTGTTTTGAATTTTTCCTTTTTAGTAATTCGATATTGTTTCGGATTTCGGATTTAGTGCTTCGGGTTTTTCACCTCACCTGCGGAATCCTTCTATAATCTGTCGATTCTCCCTGTCTATCAGCTCCTGTATCTTTCGCGGGTCTATCATTGCTGCAAGCTGGAGCGCGAGTTTCCGGCCCTGACCCAACAGCGCCCTTTTGACCGCCAGGATCTTCTGGATATTTACCCGCTCGGATTCTTCTTTAAGAATGAACCTTCCCTGTTTTTCATGCAGCTCCAGCTTTGCCAGCTCAGCCCGCGTCTCTTTGAGCGACGCCTCGCCCTCATCCCGCCGGCTGCGGGCCTTCGTCGGCTTTTTCCCCTCGTTTTCGGCAAAGAGCTTGAGCTGACTTTTAACATAGACTTTGCGTCCGTTTTTGACGGCCGTGAACATCCCTTCTTTTTCCCACCGTCGAATTGTGCGGGCGTTTCTGCCCACGTACAGTGCCGCGGCCTCCTGCGTCTCGACGATTTCGGCGGCGACCTCTGCTTTGTTGTCTTTTTTTGTCGCTCGGCCATTATTTTTTTCCTGCGGGCCGGTCGTTTTTTTTCCGCTCATTTGGTTCTCGAATTCGTTCAGTTCGGCCAGTTCCGCCCTCGACAGCGGCCGATTGTTTCTGATTCGCGTCAGCAGGTGCAGGTGTCTTTGTTTTTGTGCGATTTCAACCGCCGGCGGCTTCAAATTTCCTGTTCTTTCCCGGTACTGTTTATATACTTATTCTCTCGACTCAAAAAAGGGCCGGTGCGATAAAATGACGCAACAGGTGCAACTGCCGCATCAGGCGGCCGTTTCGGTACTCGCCGCCCGCATCGGCTCATCTCTATTTCCTGATTAGTTTTGCCTTTTTGCCCGACCACTGCTCCCAGCGTTTCACCGCCACGTCGCAGAAGACCGGCTCAATCTCCATCGCGAAGCACCGTCTGTCGAGTTTCTCATCCGCTATAACTTGAGAGCCGGACCCGCAAAACGGCTCATAGCAAATATCGCCGACCCTCGTATGGGCCCGCATCGGGATTGCGAACACCTCGACCGGTTTGACCGTTGGATGTTCGCGTCCTGAGTTCCTTTTTTTGCCTTCCCAGTCCAGCTCCCAGACGTCTGTATAATATTCTGGCTGTGTCGGGTCGCCTTCTCTCTGGTATCCAGCGTACCAGACACTTCCAATTGCCATGTTTCTCGGCCGGAGTTTCGGCTTATTGCCCTTCAGCCACATAAGCAGGCACGGCTCATGCTGCCACGCGTAATATGAAAACGTAATGACCGCACAGGGCTTGACCCAGATAATCTGCTGGTGGATGAGGATTCCCATCTCATTACAGACCTCCTCGATGAGGCACCTGCGGCTTGATGCATGCCATAAATACAGGGCCGTCTTTTTCTGAATGAAAAACAGCCCGACCGTATAGAACGCCTTCATAAACTCTTTTGCGTTTTTTATATCGATTTCGCGGTATGTGTCCGACCAGTCCCTGCCCTGTTTTTTGGTTGGCCTGTTGGCCCCCGTATAATCGACGCAGTACGGCGGGTCTGTGGAGAACAGGTCCGCCTTATTTCTTCCCATCAGGTATTTGACGTCTTTTTCGTTCGTGCTGTCCCCGCACAGCAGGCGGTGTTTGTCCAGAATCCAGAGGTCGCCCGTCCTTGTTCTTGTTTTCCGTGATGGCTTTGGTATTTCATCATCACAGGTCAGTCCCTGTTTTTCACCGGCGCCGACCGAACTGTGGAGTTCATCGATTCGCAGGGCAAGGTAATTCTTGTCGTTTCCGATTTCAGCACGGAGCCTGTCAATATAGTCTCCAAGTCTTTTTACGAATTTACCCTGACAGTAGGGGTTATTAAGTGTGATATTCAGCAATTTCTCATCGGCCTTGTTCAAATCAACCGTGATGCAGACGGCCTCCTTGACTCCTGATGCCTGCATGACCTTGAAACGCTGGTTTCCGCCGACAATAATGTTCGTCCCGTCCCGGGTATTGACGATAACCGGCTCGACACACCCGAATTTCTTTATCGATTCCGCCAGCCCCGCAAAGGCATCACTGTTGATTGTCCGCGGGTTATACCCCGCCGGCCTCAGCTCTGAAAGCTTGAACCGTTTTATTTGCGGCTTCGCCATTGCCCGTTTGCCTGTTTTCCCGTTCTTTTTCACAAAAATACCCCTTTATTGCCCCTGTTTTGCAATCAGGATGCCTTTGGGAAAGCTTTCCCCTGATTTCCGGCCATTTATACCCCCGGAATCATCCTGTCCCAGCATACGCGTTTTCCGCAAAAAAGGCGGGACGGTCCCGTTCCCGAACGGGTCGTTGTCACTATCACGCATACAGTTCCGCCGCCTTATTTTTTAAAACCGATTAACCAATGCCGAAGGAATCGGTGCCGAATAAATCGGTGCCGAATAAATCGGCGCCGAAGGGTCGGTGCCGAAGGGTCGGCATCCCGTTCCTTCGGGACATCCCGTTCCTTCGGGACATCCCGCCACTGCGGGATTCACTAATGCCGAAGGAATCGGCATCCCGCCACTGCGGGATTCACTAATTCACTTTTCTCAACTTCCACTCTTTTAATTTCCTCAATTGCGTAGCTGCCGCACTTGGGGCATCTCGCCGGCTTCGTGTCGCCGTATCCCTCGCCGCAGTCGTGACAACTATATTCGACAAACACGCCTTCTGTCAGCGCTTTGATCTGCGCTTCGATATCAGGAATCGCAGGCAAGGTAATTGCCCGCTGCCCCGGGCCTGCCCGTCTTCGCTGCACTACGCCGAGGCCTGCGGAAAATTTCGGCGGGGCAGCCCTCTTTTCTCAAGCATAGCATCGACGGCCCTGGCCGCCTCGACCTCATCTATAAAACCGCCCGCCGATATATTCTTCCCGCCTATCCAAATAGCCGTCTTCCATTTTTTTGTCGGTGACTTCTTGTTAAAGCTGACGCCGAAATATTGCGATGACTTGCGCTTTCTGACTTTTGTGGCACGGGCATCTTGCCCGTGAACCATTTTCTGTTCCTTCGGGACCCCTTCGGGACTTCCAGCCCGTGAATCATCTTTTGTTTTCACTATCTTCGGCATGTCGATTATTGCAAAGCCGGGGACGGTAGAGCCGATAATCTCGGCGGTCACCGTCTCTGCCGTTTCGAGGTTTTTGAGGATGACTGCTCGAATCAGTTTCTCGATCTTGTATATGCCGGTTCCGTTTGTCAAAAATACTGGTTTTTTGCCATTGTTCATTTTCAGACTCCTTTCTTGTCCCCGCTGCTTCGTTTTTTGCGAAGCAAAACGGTGGGTTTTATTCCTGATTGGTTATTTTTTAACTTTTCCCTTTCGCGGTTCTTCTTTTTTCTCTGCGGCATCCGCGGTTTCCGCGGTTAAAATTGCCTTGTATCTCTCATCGAGGTCCACGCCGAACAAAGAGGCGATGGTTTTATCAAATTTGACCGATTCCTCGTCCCCGCTAAAATCCACGTTGCCGGAGAACCGCAGATTGCATCTTATAGCTTCCCATAGATGCTTTGCGAGCTGGTCGCACGCCTTCGTGCTGTTTTCCCTGAACTCGCCAAGCGCCTCCTCTATAAAATCGGGGGACATGCGGTCGCGAATAGTCAGGTCACATTCACAGCCGGCGGCAAGGGCGACAACTGCAAAAAACGGGCTTGCATGTCTTATATCAGTGACGGGTCTTTTCACCAGCTCCTCATAAAATTCCTTGTGCACCTTTTGCCAGCGTGTCTCTTCCTGCTCCGCCGCGATCTGCTTCGCCGTCTTCGGCTTGTCCGTGTCGCGGGCATCCTGCCCGCGGTCACTCTTTTTTACCTTCACATAAACGATTTTTCCCTTGCCGGGTCCTGAAACGATAAGAGCGGGTACCGCCTTTTTGTCTGTCTTTTTTGCTGGTGTCACTTCGTATCGGGACAATATCTGCCCGTAAATCCGCTTTATTTGTCTCGCATCATCGCCCCACAGCTGGTGTTCTGCAATGCATACAAGGCCGGGACGCTCTTTCTTGAGCTCCTCGAACTTTTCTCTTGCCGCGGCGACCTCTTTTTTCTGCCAGCATTTCCTGTCTAAGCATTTGTTTTTATCGCCGGTGACCTCTTCGGCTTTTTGCGACCACAGCAGCGGCTGACAACCGCTTCGTTTTATGCACTTTTGGCATTTGGCTGTATCGAAAGGCGCCTTTTTCAAAAGCAAAAAATAATTAGCCAGTAAATCCTCCAGTTCTTTTACTGTTCGGCGGCCGCTGCCCTGCAGCGACTTCGTGATGTCTTTGTCCTGGACATTTTGCGGAAACCGAGCGATTAGTCCGAGGTGCGCCGCGGTGAAACAGCAGTTGGGGTCTTTGCTCACTATTTTTTTCCACGCCGCAGACAATTTCGTATGTATCGCCTCCCGCAGCCGCACCCACTGCTGCGATTTTCCAAGTTTCGATGCGACGGCGGCGACATCGTCTTTATATTTGGCAAGCAGCGTAGCGACTGCATTGCCTTGTTCGAGGATTGTCAAATCTTCCCGGGCGAAGTTTTCGGCGAACGTCACCTCGAACGCCGCCTCATCGCTTAATTCACCGTGGTCAATGGCGGGTATGGTGTCGAGTTTCGCCTCCGCCGCCGCCAGCAGTCTCCTTTCGCCGGCGAGTAATTCGTATGTCGCAGGTCTTATATCGTCTGTCGTCTGTCCCGAAGTTTCGGGATGCCGATTTATTCGGCACCGATTCCTTCGGCATCCTCCGTATTCTGTCGTCCGTTCTCTCACGTGGATCGGCACCTTGACACCGAGTGATTTGATGCTCTCGACCAGCTCGATAAATCCTTCGCTCTTTTTGCTGATGATTCTCGGATTGTCCCCGCTGACCCTGATTTGTTTGATTTCGATTTCGCACAGCTTCATAAATTCTCCTTTCACCTGTTACATTGATAATTGATAATCCCGAATAAATCGGCATCCCGAACCTTCGGCGCCGTTCCTTCGGCATTGATTCTCTCAAATTTCGAGTCTCAAATTACCGTCAAACATCGTCTTCTGATTTACCAGCAGCACCTCTACCACCTGCTTGCCCTTATTCTCCTTGTCTCTGCGGTTTTGGTTGCCCAGCGATTTTGTGATAGTAATTTTCACCGGCGGCCATCCCGGGTATAATTCCCTGAGCTGCTCATCATCGTAATAGCTGACAACGATGCGGGCTTTTCTGAATCTTTTCAGCGCTTCCGCAAGGCGCAGGTGATCAGCTGCCTCGAAGTCGTGGATATATTTTGCGCCTTTTTTCAGATACGGCGGGTCGATATAAATCGCCGTCCCCTGCGAATCATCTATTCGCTCCAAGAGCTCGAACGCGTCCCGATGCAAAATCGTCACGGCGGCCAGCCGTCTCCGCCAGGCAGGTATGGATGCGATAACCGATTGCCATCGCTTCGCTGCGTGCCCACCGTTGGCTGTATATCGCACGCAGTATCCCTGATTATAGCTTTGCGTACCGGCACAGCCGTTGCGGCCTATCCATGAACATATAAAGTAATCATAAGCCCTCGGCAGGTCGTAATCCGGCGCCGGCGGCAGCGAGAAGTATCCCCTGTCTTTGTATCGCGCTGCTGCCTCCTTGAATAGCTGCTCGTGCATTAAAGTCCTTCTTAGCTGCCTATAGAGCTGCGGGCCGAGCTGCGTATCTTTAATAACTCTGGCGAGGTTTATCAAATCTGCGTGCAAATCATTGACCGTCTCCATCGTGCAAGGCGGCTTTGCCATAAGGACTGCCATAGAGCCGCAAAACGGCTCCCAATAGACGCGGTGAGGACCGAGCAGCTCGACAATTCGCTGTGCAAGGTTTCTTTTCCCGCCGAACCAGGGAGCTATCGCCTTAATTCTCGTCGCTGATTCAGTCATTGCTTCCCTCGATATACAGCGCACCGTCTCGCCGCCGAACTCCCTTAATAATCCCCTTGTTCAGGTATTTGGCGATACATGCCTTTGCGCACGCCGGGTTGCTCCAGTGCAAGCTGCCTACCGCCTCGATGACCTCTTTGATAGTTTTGCCCGGGTGCTTTTTGATATAATTTTTGATTTCTTCCACCGACTCTTTGAATGCTGTAAGATAGCCGCCGCCGGCGCTGCCCGCTTTGCAAAAATCTTTATGCCGATCAGACAGGGCGTTTTTTATATTGCAGCTTTTTCCTGTTCGAATCTTTCTCGGCGCATATCGAGTATTAACGTACATATCCGAGCCAGACATCTCGACGTACCAGTCATCTCGCAATTGGACCTCGATAAGGCCGATGCCGGAGGCGTAGTGGAAATTATCTATCACGGCATTTTTACGGCATTTCTTCGTCATCAAAACCGCTATCGAAACGAAATTTGTGCTGTGACGCCGCCGCCAGAGATATGCCTGCTCCATCACTTGCAGGTTGTAGATGAGCTTGGTCTCGATTATCCATGATAAGCCGTTTTTGACAGCGACAATGTCAGCTCTCGGCCCTGCGTAGCCGCTGCTTACCTCCTGATAGACTGTCCATCCCCCTTTTTTGAGCCAGTCAACAACAGCCGCGGCAAGGTCCGTTTCGGAAATCTTCCGCAACTGTTGCTGCTGTGGTTTTTTCTTTTTTCTGATTATTGCCATTTTTTATTGATTATTGGATATTGATTATTTTTTGAACGCTGTCCTTCCACCGCACAAGCGGCTTGTCGTAAAGAAGCCGGTAAATCCCTCTGACCACGTCGTCCCCCTGTGCCGCCCTGCACGGCCTGACGAACCGCTCGAGCTGCTCCGTTGTCACCCCCGACAGGTCAACCCGCCTGTCGAAGTCCCGCAGTTTGCCTATCCAGAACGAATCGGTTATATAAGGCTTGCACGCAATATACGTATAGACGATGTACGGATCGAGATATGGTTCGCAGCTCACGGATGTCTCGAACCCTGTATTGAAGGCGTATTTGAGAGATTCAAACCGTTCTGCGAAGTCCGGCGCACCCGGCTCCCAGAATTTCAGGATGGCGCTGTCGGCAGAGCCGATGGTGAACCGGAAAAGGATCTGGCCTTTATAATATCCCAGCTCCCCGCAGATTTTTTCTATACACGACAGATGCGGCTTACTGACGATGAGGACGCAATTGCCCGCCCAAACCAGTTTCAGCAGCGTTTCGATGCAGTAATTGATATTCGCAGGCGTAATGTCGTGACTCGACGGGAACATCACGGTGCCCTGCCGCCTGTTATAGTTTTTCGCCGCCGCATCAGCATTGATTCGCGGCTTCGCCCACTCTTCCGCCGTGCATCGGTGGAACCTCTCGACCGCTAAGTGCCGGGCGTAGCAGTAGCGGCAGTTATGCGTACATCCCAATTGAATATTTACGCTGCTCTCGCTCCATTCTCGCGCACCCGTTTGACGTTTCATTTATGACCTCCCAATCTGTTTCTCTTAATTAGCGAAACTGTGCTTCTATCAACGTGAAATTTTGCTGCTATCTCCTTTTGGGTTAATCCCTCTTTTAAAAATTGCCTTATCCGGGCCACATCGGATTCCGCAAGTTTTCCCCTGCCTTTTCGGCTATGTCCGTGAAGATAGTCCCGTTTGCGCCCTGATGAATCGTATTTTTGAAATTGTTCACCACAGCCACATTCACATTCAATATAAGGATTTCCTTCCCCTGGCAACCGCCGATTAGAACTGTCTTTTCTGTGTTTAATTTTATGATATGAAATTGATTCGGCAACTTCCAGATTGTCCGGATGATTATTAGTTTTAACACCATCTTTGTGATGGACGATTTCGCCCGGCAATAACGGCCGACCCAGCTTTTGCTCGGCAACCATCCTGTGCTCATAAACATACCCCCCTCGAATCAGCTAAGTGATGAGTTGGTATTTTAATCAGCACGTAACCGTTGGATGCGAGAACTTTCGTCGCCGCCCATTCTTTCGTCCCGCCCATCCCGAAGGAACGGGATGCCTGAAACTTCGGCATCGGATGGGCGGGATTCGTCCCTGTCTTCATCTCATTTCTTCCCTTGATTTATGTCATTGAGTGTTGGATATTGAATATTGGATATTTACTTTTTACTTTCTTCTTGCCTTTTTCCACACAAACAGCGCCGCGATCGCTTCTATTCCACAGCAACCGCAGACCGGAAAGGGGGCAGGGTCGCCGCCGGTTCGACCTTGAACGCTACTGCGCTCTTTCTGCCTTCCGCCGGCAGCACACAGCGGTAATTCGGGTCGATGCAGTCCATTTTGAATTTCAGATAGAATATCCCCGGCGCCGTCGGCGTAAAATCGGCGCAAAGCACGTTGCCTGCGTAATATGTCTCGGTATTGTCACCCGACACGAGCTCGATTCTGATTTTGTCGGGCGGCAGCCAATGCCCGTTCGGATCGGCGGGCCATATCCGGTATCTGACAATGTCCCCGGCGCAGATTCCTTCCCTGCTGCAGCCGGCATCGAGGACGTAGCCCGCGTACTGGTTCGGGTCCGCCCACTCTGGTATGTTCGGCTCTGCTCCTTCGGCGTCCCGCGAGATCAAAATTGCCAGCGCAAGGATTGCCTTGATTAGCCATACTGCTTTTTCTGTCCTTTTCATAAAATTCTCCTTTATTTTTTATTTTTTACTTTTGCCTTTTTACGTTTTATCATCATCGACTATTCACCAGTATCATCCACCACGCCGGCAGCAGCAGAATCAGGATCACGTAAATGACGCAGCTTATTGTCTTCATTTTTCACCTGCCTTTCATCTAAACACTAAACACTTAAAACCAACACCGTCCCCGTGACACCGTCCAAATCCCGCATCCAAACTGACCAGCCAAAAAAGGCCCGCTGGACGGACACGCCTTTCCCTCGCAAAAATTCACTTTTTGCGCGCCCTCTGCCCACTCCTTTTTCTAGCAAGTTCCAGGAAGGACCCAATGCGCGCGCTGCTCTTTTTGACCGTTCATAAGTCCTTATTCTACCGCATGTCCACTTTTTGCATGTCCCCTTTGTTTTTGAGCCAAAAATAAGGGGGGGGCGGACATGGCGGACATGACCGTGTCCTAAATGCTCATTATTAAGCGAATAATAGGGGCAACCGGACATGACCATGTCCGCCCTGTTTTTAAGCGAATAACCCATATTCGACCTCAATTAACTTTATTATTCGAATATAACCGCCACTTTCAAACAAGCGTTTGAATGTCCGCCTATTTTTTTGTTGTGGTTTTATGTGTGATTTGTCATAGATAGAACTCTTTAAAACACCACGACTTATGAATATATCTTGAAATAAAGTCATCATTACTCTACAAAAGGTTGACTTTGATTTAAAAAAACTCGTCATAATTGCGGTCTAATTGCTTCCCCATCCCATTCGTTTGCCCCTTAATAAAGTGCAGGTATTTAACGGTAGTTTCCAGGCTCGAATGCCCCATTAGATTTTGTAACGCATATATATCAACCCCGGCTCCTCCTTCGTCCTTTGGTTTTAACGCATTCACCGCAAAGGTGTGCCTAAACATGTGCGGGTGAATCGCCTTAGTAATACCGATAGCATGAGCTAAACTTCTTATCGTCCTGTATAGTGACACTGAAACTCGGGTTCTGCCCTTGATTGTCTGCAGGTATGAACGCCGCCGTGAACTGTAAAATACGGGCCTGTTTATGTCCCCACGGCGAATGTGACGCGGCAGAGTCTTGGGTCTTACCTCACGTATATATTTATCAATCTTTTTAGCCAAGCGTGGACTGACCGGTACGGTCCTATCCCTTTTGCCTTTCCCCATATAAACTTCAATTACGTCTTCCGCTAAGACAGTGGGTGTGTCTTTCACCCGTAATTTAATTAACTCCTGAATACGCAGACCTGTATTAAGCAGAATTTCACACATCAGGTAAATTCGTTTGCCCGCAAGCGTATCGGAATGCTTTCTTAAATAGACCATAAGTCGCCGCTCTTCGTTAGAATTCAAGAGCTTACTGAAACTGATTATGTCCTTGCGATGACGAGGTCCTGTTTGAGGGTATCTCATTGTTCCGTCCCCGGCAGGTCCGGCTGCTCAGCTTCGAATGCGAACTTAACGACCTCTTTGTCTTTCTGCTTCGGCTTGGTCAATCTTTTGAGCTGCTCCATTGAGCAGCTCGAGGAGCAATTATCAAACACAAACCTAATCCCGCCGGTTTTTAATGTTGCACTTGTCAAATATCCTTCCCCTGTGATTTTTTTAGTCGCCGCTGCCATTTGTATCTCCTTTTAATTTTTGCGAATCAGTTTTTTGAGCTTTTTCTCCGGGATGCTTTTGATGAAGTTATGCATTGCCGTATTTTCGTGCAGTAATCTGGAGAATTGTTTATTAGTTATTTTTGCTTCATCCTTTCGCCAGCTTCTTATGCCGTAAATAGCCAGGAACAGGAACAATGTAAATGTGATTGACTGCGGCCATTCGTTGTGGCGTATATGGTGAATCGCCCACCAGGTGTTTGAGGCCATCCAGAAAACAAAGCCATACCACTTGCTCCTGATATTGAAAAATGCCCCAGTCAACGCTACGCCCACGGCACACCAGTTTACAATTGTGACGAAATCCATTCCGCTATGTCTCCTCGATTAAACATTAATTATTACGAGCAGCCCATTGAATTGCCGCAGTTGAAGCACTTATAACAGGTGCCGTTGCGAACTGTAATCGCCCCGCAAATATCGCAGGCAGGAGCGTCCTCCTGAAAATGCTCAAACTGAGTGCTGAACTGCTGCGTAACGGTGGCCTCGGCTAAACCGCTATTATTTAGAATTGCCGACTGTTTATCATACAAACAACTTTTTACCTGACATCCCCAATGCGGATCCCAGGCCGTACAGGGATGGTTCCGACGAGGACACGGATTGTCCCTGTCCATAAGCCCTTCCTGTTCTTTGTCCATTTTTTGTCTCTCAAAAGGCAGGGCGGCCGGTTCGCCGGTCTTCATCCCGGCCGGGCATCCATTGCCGGAACCGGCCGCCCGTTCCAAAGGTGCCGTTCACGCGTCCCTGCGCCTTGGCGAGCCTCAGTTGGTTTTAATATTACGGGGTTTCGGCTGCCGTTGCGTTGTCCCAGTTAGCAACCGACTGATTTACTTGCTCATTAGCAGCATCTATGTCGGCCTGAGTAATTTGTTCGCCGGCCTGCACCCGCTTGGCAATGGCCGCAAGCTGCTCGGCCAAAACCCCGACTTGAACGGCCATTTTCAGGACCAGCAAAACTGATTCAGACATTTTTCAGACCTTCCTTTCGTTAAAAGTTTTATTGTTTTTGTGAGTTTACTTTTTCGACGCCTGATATCTGATAAGCTCGTCGAGATACGCGTTAAACGCCGCGATGATATCCGGCCGCGGCTGGCCCGCCTTGTTCGCTTCGTACCACTGGTCGAGATACGTCTTGGCCTGATGAATTGCCAAACTGATTTGTGTCGTTTCTTCCGGCGTAAATTCCCCCGCCTGCTGCAAGGTAGTCAAATTGTCAACGGTAGCGATAAATATCTTTTGACTTGCAAGGAGCTGGGCGTTCGGATCTGAACACCCGCCAATCACCATCAGCGACAACAACACCATCAAAAACATCGTTACCCCGTTTTTGATGTCTTTGCTCCAGTCGTAAACTTTATTGCAAGCTGCCCCCGTTAATATTCCCACGAGCAGCCACTGTGGGAGCTGCAGGAAATACGCCGCCGCAGTTGACACCCCGATGCACAATAGCGGACATACCCACCCCTTGTTATTTTCCACCCAGATGATTTTTTTCAGCCCCTGCATTATCAGGGGTAGAACGGCCAACAAGGCCACCTGAATCATTACGTTCGCTTCCATAATCACTCCTTTCTTGTAATAATAATTTCTGTGGGGCAAACCCCGTTTCCTGTTTAATTTTTGAGACGAACAGTGCCTTTGGCCTGTTCGCGTTCGATGCCTTTGCCTGCCTTGCCCACTCCACGGCGTCATTAAATATTGTCATCGGCAGCTCTCGCCGCTGACATCGCAGAACTATGTGCCGCGTAATCCGTGCAAAGGTCTTCGCCTCGCGGTTGTTCGGATTGAAAATCACCCCGAGTTGTTTCATAAGAATATTGCGGGCATCCGCTATCTGCAAATCCAACCCCAATATTTCTTCGGGAGAGATTTTCAATTGGTTTGTTTTATCTGTATTAACATCTATTGGTATTGGATTTGTTAGTGTATCTGGTATTGGTTGGTCATTTCTGGCAATTCGATTTGCCCTTTTTGACAAATCCTTTTGCCCGTTTTGACAATTCGATTTGTCAATTTTGACAAATCGCTTTTCATCTATAAAAGCATACCATGTTGTATGATCATATCCCCTGGGGTTATAATTGCCTTTCATTATTATTTTCTTTTTAAGCAGCTTATCCAGAATGACCCGTATTTGCCGGGGGCTCCAATAAGGGAATATCTCCGTAAGCGCTTGAACTGAACAATAGGTCCAGGTCTTGCTGTCATATAAATGTTTGTTATTGGTTTTGTTTTTTATTATCCAAAACTGAAAATGCCGAATTATAATGGCGGCATTCACCCCGTATTTTTTCGCAATATCTATATCAAAAAGATGTTCCATCTATGCCTCGTATAATAAAAGCTGGCCCGTAGGTCGTGTTGTTTTACGATTTCCTTCCTGCTCATATTCACGAAGTCGTCCCAGAATTTGCTTGCCTATTTCGTTTTTAATCTGCTGCCCTCTCTGGTGCATCTCGAACCGCTCCCTTGGTGTCGGCGGCAGAACGATGTCCTCTTTCTCGACCTTAACCCATCCGAAATCCTCCAGTCTTCGCTTGTCCCCCCGGACCCTCCACATGTGGACCGCATGATGGTTCGGCTTTTTATAAATGCCGAGGTCTTCGACGATGTCGTATTTATTGACCAAAGCATATCGCCTGCCCGTCACGGAGTTGATTGTCCATTTGTGTTTTTGGTATTTTAATTTTAATGTCGCCTGCTCTTTTTGATTAAGCGCTTCGAGAAGCCGCGTATCGCAGGCAGGCCCGATTTCCTCGATAACGGCAAGGACCGCCGACTCCGCCGGCTCAATCCTTTTTTTTATCTCCGCCATCGCCATTATGCTCGTATCTCGCACCGACATATCAGTTCCTGTTATGCCATTGTGTGCAGCAGAAATCGACAAACCGCTGCCGGCATTTATCTATTTGGGAATCGGAAAGTTGCAGGCCCTCATTAATGGCATTTATATACATCAAATGCTCAACGACATCTTTTTCGCTAAGCCGTGTTATTCGTAGAGGTATATAATCCAGCCCTTGAAAAAAACACCGTTGCGATTTAAGAGGTTCATTGATTTGCAAAATAGACCTCCTTGTCTAAAGGTCAATCCGTTATTTATCCTTTGAATTTTTCATACCAAAACAGGACATTTCGCTTCCAGTTTCGATTCCCTTCAGGGTCTGTTTCGGCAGGGCAATAGCGATTGCCGAGGAACGTTATAAAGTCATACGAATACCCGCCTTCTGCATATCTTTGTCGGTTCTTGACGATTGTCGCCGCCGCCCAGCCGGCTTGTGTATCAAGGTCGGTATCGATAGCTCGCGGGTGCATAATGCCGAATTCTCTGCCAGGTCCGCCATTTTCCGAAAGTCTTATAGCTAAAAGGATTATAAAATCATCTCCGCGACAATTATTTTGCTCAGCAGCGCGAACTATAATCGGCAGTTCTTTGTTCAGGTCCGGCTTGTTTTCTACCTGGATTTTGACCGCCCCTGAGCAATAAACATCCGGGCAGCTCAATGCTGCAATTAAAATACTCCCTATAAAATTAACAGTTTTTATTTTCGGAATCTTTCAAAAGGCAAAAATGTTTTGCCCATGGTCGGGTGGGTCTTGATAAGATTATCTATTATCGCGCGGAGCGAAGTGTCAATACCAACAATCGCACTCGTACTGACGCGCGAGCAGGGAAATCCCGGCCTCAGTTTTTTAGTTCTTTGCAAGATATATCGCTTAACGTGTGATTTGCAAATTAAAGCATCATTCGGCGGCATCGCGTTTCCTTTCGCTATTGGTAAAGTTAAACATTTTTTGCTTATTCAAATTCGCTATCTTGTCCAA
>Ga0214473_10000875_pt1 | contig 41195 bp, 36 predicted proteins | sample RVTome_7_FD_203509 | JGI IMG/M metagenome (GOLD analysis project Ga0214473, IMG submission 203509) | Soil microbial communities from uranium-contaminated site in the Upper Colorado River Basin, Wyoming, United States - RVT98D197 | ecosystem: Environmental > Terrestrial > Soil > Contaminated >...
TCCGAAGCCCAGCTCCCGTGCCGCTGTCCTGTCGACCTCCGCCACCCGGACCTGGAGCATGATCTGCTCGGTACGCTCCACGGACATGAGGTTGACGACGTTCTTGGAGTAGGCCTTCGCCGCTTCCACGAGCCTCTGCTGCGCCGAATCCGTGCTCACCTTGCCGGACAGGATCATCGATTCGGGCGGTCCGCTGATCTCGAATTTCTCGCCCGGCGCGAGCCTCTGGAGTTCTTTCTGGACGCTGCTCCCCTTCTCCACGTTTACGTCGATGGATGTGGGCAGGCCCTGCTCGCTCCAGTAGATCAGGGTCGTCGTCCCGGGATTCTTCGCCGTTACGAGTATCTGCTTGGGCGATACGACCGTCACGTCGGCGATCTCCGCCTTGCCCACGGACACCCTCTTGATCCGCAGGTCGGTGTCGACGAGGAAGGACTGGTTGAGAGCCAGGTGGAGCTTCTTGGCGGATTCACCCTCGACGCCCATCTTGAAGGCCGCTCCCGCCGGCTGCGGGCTCATGAACCCCACGCAGACGAAGAGAAGGATCACGGCGATTCCGTATATGCGTTTCACGCTTTGTTACCCCCTGTCTGGAGGAATCCCTTCATGGGTTCAATCCACCCTCTCCTCGGACCGTTTCCCTCCCCGGATCACTTCGACCATGTAGGAGGAATTGACGACCTGCACGGGCGTCGCCTTCTTACCCGACTTTGTCCGCTTCACTGCTGTGCGCGTCAAATTGCGCATCGAGCCGATGAGGCCTCCCTTGTCGCTTCCAGGCGTCTCCACCTTGGCCGCATCCGAGAAATTGCGCAGCACGAGCTGGATCTTTCCGTCATTGCTCGCAAGGGCGAGCTTTTCGGCATCCTCCGGGGTGACCGCGATGGTGACCGTGTTCACGGTGACCGGCTTGTTGTCCTTCTGCTCGACCACCTGGCCCGCCGCCAGGACCTGCACGTCCTGGATGAAGGTCTTGGCGACCTGCTCCTGCTGCCGGTCCGGGGAAACGGCGGTGGTAACCACGACGTCGACCCGCGAATCCGGCACGATGAAGCCTCCCACGCCCACGACCTCGTTCACCTTGACGGAGAAGGCCCTCATGCCGGCAGGGACCTTGAGGGAGAGGAGCCCGCTGTTGTTCTTGTTGGCCGGCACCAGCTTCGACTCCACGATCGGCTCCCCGCGGAGATAATCCCGTATCGCTACGCGGCCGATCACCGGCTTGAGCGCCGGGAACGAATCCTTCGGGTGGAGCTCTTTCGGCCAGGGGGAGAGGGCCACCTGGTTGGGATTGATCGTCGCGCCGAGCGGGATGTCCACCACCGCGACCGCGATCCCCATGGTCTGGAGCTTTGCGGCTTCGGCTACCCGGCCCTTCTCCGAGAGGAACCGGTAGGTCCCGATGCCGGCGGCGAGGGCAAGGATGAAAGCGACGGCTGCGATTCCGATGATCCGCTTCTTGTCCATAGAGTGGGGCCCCCTTAATATTCTTCCCGCATCGACGTGGATGCGGCGAGCGGGATACTCGAGCCGGAAAGCCCGGGAAGGAACCCGGCCACGGATAGCGGGAAGTTGTACGTGATGTTCACGGTGCACGTCCCGAAGGGGGCACCGGAAGGATTGACTCCGACGGATGCCCCGACGATGCTGGCGGAGGCGAGGATGGCGTCTGCCCGCCCCCTGGCGGCGGCGACGTCACCCTGGACGGCCGCAATCCGCACGGCCTCGCGGGAGGCGCCCGTGAGTATGTTCCGGGTCATCCATGCGCGGCCGAACTCGGCGATCCCGATAAGCAGGAACAGCATCATCAGGACCACGAGGGTGAACTCCACCAGCGCCTGGCCTCTCGTCGTGCTCATTTTCGATTCCGTAGCAATGCCTGTCTCTCTGCCGGGAACCAGGCCCCCGGGGGTGCAGTGTCCGTGACTGCTCTCCCCCGGAGGCATTTTTGCATCGAATTTCCGGCGATCGTTCCGTTCGATCATATCGATCAGAAACTCCCGCTGAAGCCGGTAAAGAATCCTTGGATGGAGCTACCCAGGAGGACGAGGGAGGCGATGGCGGCAAGGGCGATGAAAATGAGGATCAAGGCATATTCGGCTAACGCTTGACCGTCCTGCTCCAGGTCTTTTTTCTTAATCGGTTCCAACCGATTTTGTTCTGCCATCGCGCCCTCCATTTACGTCCGGGTACTCGATTTCCCTTTACAGGTTGGCCGTGATGGATCCAAGGGTGGTTGAGATGCCTCCGCCCAACGCGATAAGGGCTGCGACGGCCGCGACGGCGATCAGCGCCAGTATCAATCCGTATTCCGCCAGCGCTTGTCCTTCCTCTTTCTTTACGAAGCTTGCGAATTTCTTTAACATGGCACGGTCCTCCTTTGTTATAGGTTGGGCGTCCTTTGTTGCTTGCCAATAACCCTTGTATCAATTCGCCTTAAATGAACTTGTCTTGAGATCACCTCCTTAACTAATTGTTGGCTAAGACTCGTAAAGCGAAAATCGTACCAAGATCTGTTTCCGTAACGGGAATAAGGTAAACCAGCGAATTAAAGATGGAATTTCAATTGTTGTGCTAAATAATGCAATTAAAACACATCATACTGCAATATCTTGTATATTGTCTTAAATAGACACGGTATTTTGCATTATCAGGAGCGCCTCCTCTTTTCGAAAATGTAAATGGGATTTTTTTTAAATAACAACTATGCCTAGATTAGGGGCAGTTCAAGGCAACCGGAAGGGCATCGCACCAGGATATGGGTGGGCCGCCTCTGCGGGGGCAGCCCACCTCCGCAACCTGAAAAAACGGCCGGCAGGCGCCGGCGTCAAGCCGCCTTGGCGAGGTACCGCTCGATCGACTTCATTTGCGCGGCCCAACCCTCCTCGTGCATCCGGAAGGCTTCCGCTCGGCGCGCCGCCGGGATCCCGTCGAAGCCGGATTCCACGAGATTTAGGACAGTTCCTCCGGCAACCTCTTCCAGTTCGCACACAACCAGCGTCGGCGGCTCGCCGGAGTAGTCCACGTCGGGGTCCACCGCGTAAGGGTGCCAGCGCCACGAGAACAGGCGCTGGGGCTCGATTTTCTCGACTACGAGCTCGAACGGCAAACCTTCGTATCCCTTTTCCGTGATCGTCCCTTTCACGGAAGCGCCCGGCGAGAACGACCCGGCCAGCTTCACGCCGAACCATGCGCCGAATTCCTCCGCGTCGGTGAGCGCGCGCCAGACGCGCGCGCGGGGGACGCGAAGGATGATCTTCTCCTCTATGCGATCGGTAATCTTCGTACCCATGCTCGACCTCCGTCTGCGGCATCTTGTGTTCCAATCATTACGATGCCCGAGGCGATCCCGACAGTTCGGCCGCCACATCCGTTTTCTGGCTTCGACCGCATTCCTGCCGCTCCCTTAATCCGTAAAGACATCCGCCGGATATTTACTCTAAGATCAGTGTGGACAGATCACGGGGGAGGCCGCGTATGAGGCGGTACTTCGAGTTCGAACGGCACGGAACAAGCTACCGCAAGGAGACGCTGGCTGGGATCACGACTTTTTTGACGATGGCGTACATCATCATCGTCAACCCGGCGATCCTCGAAGCGGCCGGCATCCCGAAGGGCCCTTCCATGGTAGCCACGATCCTCTCCGCCGCGTTCGGCACCGTCGTGATGGGACTGTACGCAAGGCGTCCCTTCGCCATCGCTCCGTACATGGGGGAGAACGCCTTCATCGCCTTCACCGTGGTCAAGGTCATGGGGTATTCCTGGCAGGCCGCGCTGGGGGCCGTCTTCATAGCGGGGATAGAGGAAGGCGGGCGGACCGGGTTCACATCCCTTGTCGTGGCCTTCCTGTTCCTGCTTTCCCTGTTCTTCGCCCCATTGCTTACCGCGGTCCCGCCCCACGCCTACGGGGCCGCCCTGATCGTAATCGGCAGCTTCATGATCGCTCCGGTCACGAAGATAGATTTTCAGGATCCAACGGAACTGATCCCCGCTTTCCTTACGATTACCCTCATAAGCTTCACCTACAACATCGGATAAATAATTTCCATCCGCCCGGAGGGTCCATGAATCCGAAGATCGAAGAGCTGATCCAGACCCTCAAGGTGATCGAAGAGGAGATGGAGTCCGAATTCAGGAAGAAGCGCGAGGAGTTCCGTTTCACGGTAGAGGAAAAAAGGGTTCGATTCGCCGAAGAGGTCATCCTCCAGGGCCGGGCGCTCAAAATCGGACTTCTCAGGTACCTGCGCGAAGCGCACCCGTTCAACGTGCTTACTGCGCCGGTCATCTACACCGGATTCATTCCGCTCCTTTTCCTGGATTTATTCGTGACGCTCTACCAGACCATCTGTTTCCCGGTCTACGGCATCCCGAAGGCACGCCGGGGCGATTACATGGTCTTCGACCGCGGCGATCTCCCCTACCTGAACGCCCTGGAGAAGTTCAACTGCTTCTACTGCTCGTACGCAAACGGCCTTGCGGCGTATTTCCGGGAGGTTGCGGCGCGCACGGAGCAGTACTGGTGCCCGATCAAGCACGCGCGGAGGATCCGCAGCGCGCACCAGCGCTACCCGCGGTTCTTCGAGTACGGCGACGCCGATAGCTACCGGAAGGGGCTGGAACGCCTCCGGAGACAGTTCGAGTCGAACAAGACTCCGCCGGACGGGGCGTAGCATCGCCGGATGCCGGCAGGGGTGTTACGGAATCGCCCCCGCCAGCCGAACGTTCGCGAGGGAATCGGTTATGGCATCGGCTTCGGAGAGCTGCTCCGCCGCGTAATTGTTCGTGACCGCCAGCACCGAAAGCCCTGCCCGTTTCGCGGCCTCCACGCCCGCGGGGGTGTCCTCGACGGCCAGGCAATTCCGCGGCGAAGAAAGCATCGACGGGCGCGAAAGGGACAGCCTCCGGAAGGCGAGGACATAGCCCTCCGGATCGGGCTTGCCTTTCCGGACGTCGTCGGCCGTGACGATGTGGAGGAAACAGCGCGCTATTCCGAGAATCGACAGGATCGGATCGATGTCGGACCGCAGCGCGCCGCTGCTGATGGCCATGGGGAATCCGGATGCGTGCAGCGATTCGATCATCTCGACGGTCCCGGGATAGGAGTTCACCCCGTTCCTGATGATTTCCTGGAACACCCGTGACTTGGCATCGACCAGCTGCGGAAGCCTCCGGTCGTCCAAGCTCAAACCGTGAATGCGAAAGGCTTCCCGGAAAGCGTCCCGGTCGTCGAGCCCCATGTAGCGGTCGACGTATTCCTGCCAGGGGAAGGATATCCCCAGCGGCTCAAGCACCTTCCGGAAGGCATTGCAGTGCAGCGGCTCGGTGTCGGCGATCACGCCGTCAAAATCGAAAATGACCGCCTCAGGCCTTCGCAGGGTCTGAAGTTCCGCCATCGCTCAAAACACCCCCGGAATCGATTTTACCTGTACATGGGAACGCCGCGCCAGCTGCCGGATCGATTCCACGGTCGGTTTCGACGGTGTGGCACATGAATTCGCCGTTATGGCACAGTTCGTGAAAAATATTTCCATTGATTGCTCGGGGCAGGCGGAAAGGCCGGAATTCCGGGCTTTGCGCAGTCGCGCAGGAGCTCGAGGATTTCGGAATCGTCCGCGGGCCGCGGAATGTGTAACTTACACAGGAGGAATAGATGAAAACGAGAATTCTTGTCGCTCTTGTCCTTCTCCCCCTTGCGGGACTTGCCGCGAACGCGGCACCCGCGCATGCCGGGGTCGACGTCAACGTCAACCTAGGGCTGCCGGTGGTCATCGAGCAGCCTCCCGAAATGGTCGTCATCCCCCGGTCGAACGTCTACTTCGCGCCCGGCGTAAGCGTGGACCTTTTCTTCTACGATAACCGCTGGTGGAACCGCCGCGGGGACCGGTGGTACCGGGCCAACGACTACAACGGGCCGTGGACGGTAGTGGGGCGGCGGAACGTCCCGGCGTCCGTTTACCGGGTTCCGGCGAACTATCGCACCGTATACGTCCGCGAGAAGCGCGTTCCTTACGGGCACTGGAAGAAGAGCCACGGGAAACACGGCGGAAAGCACTACAAAGGGCATGGCCACGGCGACAGGCGCAGGCACCACGACGATTAGGAGATAAATACCGCCAAGGAAAAGGCACACTGACGAGGGGGCTGGCCGGCGGAAGGCCGGAAGGAAAAAGGAGATCCGGGGATCTTAATTCGTGCCTTTTCGGTCGGCCTCTTCCGCCGCCTTTGCCGCATCCTCCGCCTCCCACCTCTCCAGGAGCGCTCGCGGGTCCACCGGCTGCTCCAAGGCCCAGCCGTGAAATTGGGCGATCCACCGGGTCAGGTGCGCAAATACCCGCCGGTAGAACCTGTCCTCGATGCGTGGGGATTGCATGGAGTACCGATAGCCTTCGGCCAGGGCCCACCCGAGGTCGGCGCAGGAACCCCAGCCGAACAGGTAAAAGGAGCCTTCCTCGAACCCGCCCCCCGTAACAAGAACGCTTTTCAAGCGATGGCTGTTACCGTGATCATCCAGAAGAATGATTTCCCTGCGGTCGCTATCTACCTCTACGGTGATGGTCAGTTTTTTTCCCATGGCTATTCCTTCGCCTGAGATGCTCTTTCCCTTCTCCCCCCTTCAGGATGACTTCCCCTGATCCCGCTATGGATTTATCGCCATTACGCTCACAGAAGTTTAATTTATCGAGGACCTGCGATCGTGGTTCATCGCCCCAGCAGAATCACCGTGCTCCTTGGAGCCGCCGGATAGGAGTTTGCCGGATCGATGGGGACCTCGGCCCCCGGGTCCAGGAAATCCTTTTCGCTCGAAAGGCTTGTGTCTATCACGCGGTACCAGGTCATCCCGCCCGGCGGCTGCGGGATCTCGACGACCTGTTTCCGGTAGTCGGCGTTCAGGATGTAGAAGAGCAGGTAGTCGTCCCGGTTCGCCGATCCCTCGCTCCCGTCGAGCTGGTAACAGAGGGTGCGCAGTTCCGGATCGTTCCAGTTCGGCCCCCTCCCGTCCGTCCCGAACCAGGTGATGTCGTCGATGCCGTTAGCGTCCAGGTCCACGCCGCGGAAGAACTTCCGGCGCTGCAGGATCGGGAATCGGCGGGCGAACGCGATCGTCTTCCGGAAGAACGCAAGGATGTCCCCGTTTTTCTCCGCCAGAGTCCAGTCGAACCAGCTGAACTCGTTGTCCTGGCAGTATGCGTTGTTGTTCCCCTTCTGCGAGCGCCGGAACTCGTCCCCGCCGAGGATCATCGGTGTGCCCGATGAGAATACCAGGCTGCAGATGTGATTCTTGATGAGCTGCGCGCGGAGCTTCCGGATGGCGGGATCGACCGTCTCACCCTCCGCGCCGCAGTTCCACGACAGGTTGTCGTTCGTCCCGTCCCGGTTCTCCTCGCCGTTGGCTTCGTTATGTTTCTCGTTGTAGGAGACGAGGTCGTTCAGGGTGAAGCCGTCGTGGCATGTGATGAAGTTGACGCTGTTGTATGGGCTGCGGCCGTCTTCGCCGTACAAATCGGCCGAGCCGGTCAGCCGCCACCCCAGGTCGCGCACCTGCCCGGGGTCTCCCTTGCCGAAGCGGCGCATCGTGTCACGAAACTTCCCGTTCCACTCCGACCAGTCGATGGGGAAGTTGCCCACCTGGTACGTCCCCAGGTCCCACGGTTCCGCGATGATCTTGATGCGGTTCAGGACCGGATCCTGGGTGACGGCGTCGAAGAACGACGCCGAACTGCGGAACATCCCTTCCTCGCGCCCCAGCGCCGACGCGAGGTCGAACCGGAATCCGTCCACGTGCATCGTCCCGACCCAGTACCGCAGTGAGTCCATGACGAAACGGATGACGTGGGGATGCGCGAGGTTCATGGTGTTTCCGGTTCCCGTGTAGTTATGGTAGTACCGGCGCGGCTCCGAGGAGGTCCCCGTGAGGCAGTAGTACGTCGGGTTGTCGACCCCTTTGAAGCAGAGCGTGGGGCCCCGCTCGTTCCCTTCCCCGGTGTGGTTGTAGACGACGTCGAGGATCACCTCGATCCCCGCCTTGTGGAGCTCCCTGACCAGTGTCTTGAACTCGTTCACCTGGCAGCCCGGGGAACCGCCCGTGCCGTACGACGACTCCGGAGCGAAGAACCCGATCGAGTTGTACCCCCAATAGTTCGTCAATCCCTTGTTGCGCAGGAAATCCTCGACGTAGAACTCGTGGACCGGCAGGAGCTCCACGGCATTGATCCCGAGCGATTTCAGGTAGGGGATCTTCTCGATGAATCCCGGATACGTTCCCGGATGCTTCACTCCGGAGGACGGATGCGCCGTAAACCCCTTGAGATGGACCTCGTAGACGAGAAGCTTTTCGAGGTCATAGTCCGGGGGTACGTCCCCCTGCCAGTCGAACGTGTCGTCGACGACTATCGACTTGGGGACGATCCGCGTGTTGTCCCGCTCGTCCCGGGAGAGGTCGGCCGCCGGGTCTTCCGGATTATAGGAGAGCAGCAAATTGTCCTTATTGACGAACTTGCCGGTGAGCGCCTTCGCGTAGGGGTCGATCAAAAGCTTGTTATCGTTGAAGCGCATCCCGTACGCCGGGTTGTGCTCCCCCCGGATCTTGTAACCGTAAAGCTGGCCGGCGGAAAGCCCCGAAACGTGGGCATACCAGATATACTTCGCCTGGTTCTCAAGGCGGATGACGTCCGTGTGTTCGCCGTCGGGGCTGTCGAACAGCAGGAGATAGACCTCGCGGGCGTTCTGCGAGTAGATGGCGAAGTTGACGCCGTCCTTCGTCGGCGTCGCGCCGAGAGGGTAATATTTTCCTTCCGTTACCTTCAGCTTCGTCGTCAAATGTCATGCCCGTCCGGGCCTGCTTCCCGTCGGCAGGCTCTTCTACCGGCTCCAGGGAACTTGCCGAAGCATGGTCGAGAGGTCAATCAGCTTGAACGGCTTCTGAATGAACCCGGCAAGTCCCTCCCCGACAAAACGCCGGATAGTCTGCTGCTCGTTGTACCCGCTGGTCAGGATGACCCGGACGGCGGGTCGGATCCGGCGTATCTCCCGGAACGCCTCTTCACCGTCCATGCGCGGCATCGTAAGGTCCAGTATAACGCCCGCGATTTCTTCATTTCGTTCCCGGAATATCTCCACCGCCTCCTGCCCGTCCGCCGCGGCAAGAACCCGGAATCCCAGCGACTCCAGCATATCGACGCCAACGCGCCGAACCGTCTCCTCGTCGTCGGCCAGCAGAATGGTCCCGGTCCCAAGCCACCCGGCCTCCGGCGGCTCTTCCGATGCGGCAACCGCGGCTGCCTTGGCGGAGGCGGGGAGGAGGACCTTGAAGGTCGATCCCCTCCCTGGCTCGCTGGCTACATGAATCACGCCCCCGTGCCCCCTGATGATGCCGAGCACCGCGGCCAGTCCGAGCCCTCGACCCGTGAACTTGGTCGTGAAGAAGGGATCGAAGATCTTCTTGAGCGTCGGCTCATCCATCCCGGCTCCCGTGTCGGTCACCTCGAGGGAGACGTACAAACCCTCGGGCAGCTCCGCGTCCGGCCGGATTTCCCGCAGCAGGTCGCGGCCGCACTGCATCGTGCCGGTGGCGACGGCGATGGCTCCGGAGCTGTTGCCTATCGCTTCGGAGGCGTTGATGACGAGGTTCATGACGACCTGCCGGACCTGCGCGGCGTCGGCATCGATCCTGGGAAGATCCGGAAGGAAATTATATTGGAGCGTCGCCTTCTTCGAGACGGACATCTCCAGCATGTGGCCCATGTCCTTGATGAGGTCGTTGAGGTCGAGCGACTCTACGAGGAACCGCCCCTTGCCCGAGTAGGCAAGCATATGCCGGCATAGATCGGCGGCGCGGCGCGCCGCTTTTTCTATCTCCAGGAGGTGGATCCGCACCGGCGATACGTTTGATAGTTTCGACTGGGCGAGGTCGGCGTGGCCCATGATGGCCATCAGGATGTTGTTGAAGTCGTGGGCGATTCCGCCGGCCAGGATTCCCAGGCTTTCCAGCTTCTGCGCGTGCCGCACCTGCTCTTCCAGCCTGAACCGCTCCGCTTCCGCCCGGACGCGCTCCGTGGTGTCCCGCAGGAACGCGAAGAAACATTCATTGGGGAAGGAAATGTAGTTGACGCTGATCTCCACATCGAGCATGGTGCCGTCCTTGCGGCGGTGCTTCCCCTCGAACCGGTCCGATCCTTTCTCCATTATCTTCCGTATGCGTCGGACGATCTCCTCCTGCTTTTCCCGCGCCTCTATGTCCGAAACGGACATCCGGAGCAGTTCATCCCGGCTGTAGCCCAGGTTGCGGCAGACCGCATCGTTGACCTCGAGGAACCGGCCTCGGCAATCGGTTATCCAGAACCCGTCCGTGGCCGTTCGAAGGATCGTCTCGAATTCCTCCTCCTTCTTCCGGAGCGCGGCTTCCGCGCGCTTCTGGTCCCTGATGTCCCTCGCAATCGTAGAGGCGCCCACGATCGTTCCGTCCGGGTCGCGTATTGGGGACACGGAAAGCGATACCTCGATGCTTTTTCCGTCCCTGCCGACTCGCGTCGTTTCGTAATGCTTGACCGTCTCGCCCCGCTTTATCCGCTCGAGGATCTCCCGGGTCTCGTCCGAAACGCCCTTGGGCGCCAGGATCGAGATCGATTTTCCGATCGCTTCCCCGGCGGAATGCCCGTAGAGCTTCGTCGCCCCGAAATTCCAACTCATGATCGTGCCATTCAGGTCCTTTGCGATGATCGCATCCTCGGATGATTCCACGATGGCGGCAAGCTGCGCGAGCTTGTTTTCGACCTGCTTCCGCCCGGTTATGTCCCGGCAGATGCTTATAAGGAAAGTCGCTCCCCCACGGCGGATCAACCTCGAGTTGACCTCGGTAGGGATGAGCCGGCCGTCCTTCGACCGGTGCACCGTCTCGAAATACGCCCCCCCCTCGCTTTTCACCTTCGCGATCCGTTCCGGGACGTGCCGGACCTGATCCTGCGCGTTCACTTCCGACACGTTGATCCGGCGAAATTCGTCCCGCGTGAAGCCGTACCGATCGCAGGCGACCTTGTTGGCCTCGAGGAAGCGCCCTTCGCCGTCCAGGAAAAATATGGCGTCGCCGGAGAGGTCGAACACGGATCGGAGCAGATCGAGCTCGTCGAGAGAGGAACCCGGGTCCACGGAGGTCCGATTGCAGGCATTTTCGCTCATCATGATCCCCTTTTGATAACCGTTCCCTGGGGACATGTTATCGAACGGTGCGTCTTTTGTATACTGTATACATAGTGCAGCACGGGCCTGCAGGCGGGGCAAATGCCCAGTGTTATAATCGGACCTCTATGAGCGCTGTTTCTTCTTCAGGCGGAGGGAATTCCGGCAGGCCCAGGCGGCCGGGGTCCCGGCCGCTCCTTGCGGCTGCCCTTCTGGGAGGAATCGCAGCAGCGCTGTTCTTCGGCGCCTCGGTCCCGGACTTGATCGCAGGATTTGCGGGCATCGCCTCACGCACCTTGCGCCTGGCCTTGAAAGTGGTCGGAGTGATCGTGGCCCTGCCGGTCGCTTTCTACCTCGTGGAACGGTTCTTCCTTAAGAGGGCATCCCGCGACCGGGGACGATGAGAGGGATTTTTTAGTTTTTCGGGGTGAGCTTGAGGCGGGCTTCCGCGTTCGCTTCGATATCCTCCCTTTCGGTCCATGCCGGGTGAGTCTTTCCCGACAGCCAGAGATCGCTCTGGTCGCGGTAATGCCTTTCGAAGAAATGGCCGGACGCCCCCGTCGTTATCACCGAGCGCGCTTTCGGCCTGAATCCGATAGGGACCACCTGGCGCATCGCGGGTCCGACCAGCACCTGGAAATCCGTTCCGTGCCGGAATTCCTCCTTGAACACCGTCTTCCCGTCGCCTCCCACCGAATTGGGCCCTATGTTGAACCAGCGCTGAAAATACCTTTTCTTGCCGAAAGGATGCTCGAAGGTCACCTGGTGAAGCCTTCCCCACGTCCAGGTCGAGGATACGTTCCCCAGCCGGTCCTTGAGAAACGACATTGCCGAAAAGAGAGATCTGGCCGCCAGGTCCTCCAGTGAATCCTTCCGCCCGGTAGCCTCGTTCGCGAAAAAGAGCGAGTCGCCCCTTTCGATCACCCTGTCCATGGCGTTCCACGCGAGGCGGGACGATCGGGAAAACTCCTCGTACAGCTCGTCTCCGAGCTGGTGATGGAACACGTTTTCTATCAACTTCTCGTAGAAGACCTCGTACAGGAGCGCCCCCCTGCTGTCCGCCCCGGCGGCCAGGTCCCACTCGGAGAGTATCGTCGCCGCCTCCCGGAAAACGGGCGACTCCGACTCCCGCTTCCTCGCGACCTGTATGGCCAGGGTAACGGCCCTGGCCGCGTCCGGCAGAAGGACATCCGTCTGCATCCGCTCGAAGGAATCGGCGGAGAATTTATCTTTCGCGCCGAGCATGCCTATGATCCGCCTTCCCCGGTCCGCAGGCTCGTAGAGACGCGACAGATAGTGGGGAAACGCTTTTCCCGCGGGCGGGAAGTTGGCGGCCGCGACGAACTGCTCCGGAGGATTCCAGACGCGCGGATTCCCGGTAAACGGGACGAACCCGCTCCAGTCGTATTCCCCGGTGTCGCCCGGAACGGGGAGCAGGGCGGAGCCCCCCTTGCGCACCGGTATCCTTCCCGCCAGCACAACACCGATGTTGCCCTTCACGTCGGCGTACACTACGTTTTGCGCGGGATGCGGGAAGCCGGAAAGGGCCGCGAGGAACTCTTCGCGGTTTTTCGCGCGGTTCAGCGCGTAAAGGGCGCCTACCGGGTCCCCGCCGTCGTATCCCACCCAGTGGAAAGACAGCAGGGATGAGACCCCGGGCAGCACCGGCGAGAGGATCGGCCCGCGCGGCGTCTCAAGGACGGTCACCACCTCGCTTTTTCCCCCCTTGACCGCTATCGTCTCCACCCTGCGCACGAGCGGCACCCACTTCCTGCGGGACATCACCATGTCCCCGTCGACCTTCTCCACGAAGAAGTCGGCGTCGTCGAGCATCGCGCTGGTGAATCCCCACGCGATCTCCGGGTTGTGCCCGATCACCACGCCCGGCGCGCCCGGGAAGGAGACGCCGTAGACGTCCACACCCGGGGCGGCCAGGTGGACCTCGTACCAGAGCGACGGACATGGAAGGACCATGTGCGGATCGTTCGCGAGAATCGGGCGGCCCGTTGTGCTCTTTCTGCCCGAGACGGCCCAGGCGTTCGACCCGCCGGAGCGGGGAAAATCTCCCACGGTTGCCCGAAGAGAGGCGATCCCTTCGGCTAGCACGGACGGAGGCGATATCGGCATCTTTGCGGCCGGGCCTGTGCCCGGCGAGATGACGGGCGACCCGGCGGGCACCTGCGGGAGCAGCTCCGCGAATTTCTGCGGGGGAATCCGGAGGGCGATCTTGTGCAGCGTGGCTTCCTCGGCCCATTGCGCCAGCCCGAACGACTTGAGGAGCGTGCCCGCGGCCACGTCCTGCGCCGCCCATTGCCTCGGCACGGTCCCCATGAGGCGGAACTCCGCCGGCCATGCGCGAAGAGAGGCCATGCCGGCGTTCACCCCCTCGCAGTAGGCCTGCACAATTTCCCGGGTCTTCTTCGGCCACGAGGCGAAAAGCGCCGGAGCCCGGGCCGCGAAACCCAGGTGCCGGAAGAGACGGTCGGCGGGAAGGGCTTTTTCGCCGAAGATCTCGGCCAGCTCGCCCCGCGCCAGGCGCCGCTCCAGGTCCATCTGGAACAGCCTGTCCTGCGCGTGCGCGAATCCCTGAGCGAAGTAGAGGTCGTGCTCGTTTGCGGCCGTGATGTGGGGGATTCCGTACCGGTCCCGGACTATTTCCGCGGGCGCGGCGATTCCCGGAACGGCAATGGCGCCGTCACGCTGCGGAACGCTCCCCTGGAAAAATGAGGAGCAGGAGGAGAGAAGAACGGCCGCGGCGAATAAAAGCAGCGCGGTCTTTGCCCTGGGTACCGGCGGGGCCGACCCCCACCGCCTCATCGCTGCGCGAACACCCGGGCCTTGATCCTGGCCAGGACGGTCTCGAAGACCTCCCCCGTATAGGTCCGGACGTGACGCCGCATCTCGATGAGGTACCGCTCTATTTCCCCCCACTCCTCGGCAAGGATGCGCGCCTGGTCCTTGTAGGCCCTGTCGTACGCCTTGTGCATGCGCTCCTGGAGCGCCGACCGCCTCGCCCCGTCGTCCGGATAGGCCCGCTTGGGCAGGAACTCGTGGATCGCCTCGAAGATGCGGACGTCGGTATCGTCGAGGTGGAACATCTCTATGTTGTCTATCATCACGACCTGCTTTTCGGGGGTCGCCACGTAGTGGCCGTAACGCAGGGCCGTTCCGATGCAGTCTCCCAGCGCATCCTGCCGGGCGGCTCCCTCCACCCACCAGTCGCCGTCCTTGAGGATCCTCGAGACGGGCAGATCCTCGTCCAGGTAGATGTTTACCCCCTCCTCCTTCGGCTTGAGGAGCACTTCCTCACCTTGCGGGCTCAGGTGGTAAACGACGGGCAACGCAGCCAGTCCGACCAGCCCGGGAAGGCCGGCGTAAATGTACTCGCCCAGGCAGCCGAACCTGGAAAGGTAGACCTGGTGCTTCTTCCCCCCGCTGTCCTTCAACGTGAAAAGCGTGTCCTTGTGAACCTTCTCCACCAGCTCCACGTTTATGATTTCGAAATCCCGGGGCCCGTTCTTCTGCATGCGGGCGAGGAGGGCGAGAACGGCTTTCTTGAGGCCCGTCGTCTTGAGCTTCGACGTGAATATCTTCACGCGTGCGGCGTCCGGCATCAGGCGGATCGCGCCCCGGACCCAGTTCACGTATGAATGGGAAATGCTGATGGGAAGCATGTCCGTGCTCGTCGGATCGAGCAGCTCGTCCAGCTTGGCTTCCCAGAGCGGAATGTGCATCCCGAGGAATTCCTGGGGATTCTCCAGGCCCAGGATCTTCAGAATCTTCTCCCGGTCCCTGGTAGTCCGCTCGGCTGCCGGAACCTGGAAATAACGGCGGAGCGCACGCTCGTATTTCGCCAGGTCGGGCTGGACAGGGCTCATCGGAAGATCCTCCGGAAGTGCCTGCTTTTTGATGTTGATATTACCATCGATCGATAATTGCGAACACTTCATAAACCGCCCCCGGCCCCTAAAAGCGCCAGTTCACGGCCCCGCGAAGGCGGTAGTCGGGGACGATCTGCAGGCTCGTGTTGTTTTCGACGACCGGGAAATCCGCCCCCGCGGAGGCGCTCAAGTTCTCGTGCCACGTTGCGGAGATTTCCGGGCCGATGAAAAGACTCGTTATCCCGGTGTCGGCCAATTCCTGCCCGTTCAACTCATCCTTCCCCTTGGTCTCTCCCGTGACGGCAAGCTGCAGGCCGAGGGTCCCCTCGTCGGAGAGCACGAGATAGATCCCCGGCTTCAAACTGAATATAAGGTCGTTCGCGAACCTGTAGTCGAAATCTCCTTCGGTGCGTATGGAGTAATGAACGGCGGCCGTGACGAACATGCGCTTCCACCGTCCATATGCATCGGTTCCCACGATTAAATCGTATGAACCGCTGCCCAGGGCCAGGTCGTGGCCGTGGACGCCGCTTTCAGGCGCGCCTGGAGGAGGCTCCTCTTCGCTCAGCTCTTCCTTCAGCCGGTCGGCGTCGCCCGTGGGGAACTTGACTCCGCCGACTGCGTTCCAGAGGAATGTGCTCTCTTCCCTCAAACGCCTGTAGATGAGGGCGTTTCCGACGAGCGCCACATCGCCTGGACCTGACACCGTGCCCTCGTCGATGCCGGCCCCCTCGGCGCGCTTGAAGGACCTGTGGATATAAGGAACGTTAAGCTGCACCCCGAACCTGTAGTTGAACTGGTACCCCAGGATGAACTGGGTGATGGAGCTGTTCAGGAACTGGCCCGCTTCGTTCTCCACCTTCTTGCCTCCGTCCCGGAGCGTGCCGAACCGGGTGTACTGCTCGAACACCCCCGTGAAAACCCCCGGCTTGGACGCCTTCGCTTCCGTCGCGCGGTAGATCGCGCACAGGTCGCAGGAAAAGGCCGCCCCCGAGGCCGTCGCTATCGTGAAGCCCAATATGGCCGCGATTGTCTTTCGCATTGTGAACCTTCCTTTCCCGATGTGGCACGATAAGGCACCCCATCCTTGAAGCCGCACACGGACAGATTGCGATTCCCTGGCCGCCCCGGCCATGCGGGCGTCCCGTCGTCGTTCAGCAGAAGGATCGGGATTCCGGAGGGGGAACGGGTGGCTCGGCCGACCATACCTCGTTCATGCCTGACAGGAGCGGTCCGAACCATTCGAAACGATCAGACGGAGACAGGCGGCTGTCGGACGCCGCCAGGAATTTCAAACGTTCCATGAGATGCGTGCTTACCGTCGATTCGCCGTCCGAAAGCGGAGTGCAGATGCATCGCTCGCCGGTCCCGTCGGCCTGCCCATGGGACATTGCTTTATATTCACCGTGGCAGGGAACGCAGCAGCAGGGATGCCGTCCTGCGTGGTCCTCGGAACATCCGCGGGCATGCCGGCGGGCGTAAGTGCTCCCCCCTGCATGCGCCGCCGAGCGGAGGGAAACGGAACCGTCATACTTCTCGATGCGATCGGGAAAGGAGTTTCCGTTGTATACGATCATGCCTGCGTTGTTGATGACGATGTAAACCGGGACCCCAGGCACATTGTATTTTTTTGCGACGCTGCCGTCAGGATCGAGGAGGACGGGATACCGTATGTCGAGGGACCGGACCGCCGCCTTAACCTTCTTCGGGCTTTCCTTCACGTTGACGGCCACGACCTCCACGGTCCCCTGGCGGTGGATACGGTTTATGACGGGGACCTGCTCCTTGCACAGCGGGCACCACGCCGCCCAGAATACAAGCAGGACAGGCTTCTTCCCTACGAACCGCCCGAGAGATTTCGGCGCGCCGTCGAGATCCGGCAGCGAGAAGTCCAGGAATCGTCCTTCATCCTGCGCCTTGGGATGTGAAACCGCCCCCGGTTGGTCCCCTTCGTGTCCCAGGCACGGCAAGGCGCCGAAAGCACCTGTCGCAACCAGGATCGCCATGACCATCAAGTAACGTTTCATCTGTCGCCCGCGGAGGCCGTCTTAATGCCTGAAACTAAGACTCCCTTGGCCCCGGGGAGGTTGCAGGCAAGAGGAAGGTTACGAGGGAGGCGGGCGGGAGAGCGCCGCAAGCGCCGAAGCCAGCGGAGCGTGCCCTCCGAAGAGGACGAGTTTGTCCCCCGCCGCCAATCGTTCCGAAGGCGGAGGTTGGATGATCGCCCGGTCCTCCCGGAGGATGGCGAGTAAAACTATCCCGGTGTCGTTCCCTGCCGGCAGGTCCTCCACCGACTTTATTTCCCACCCGGAGCCCTGCGAGACGTAGTAGATTTCGATCACCTTCCGGCGGAGGAACTCTTCGAACTCGGCGAGCGTCTCGCTGCCGCTCGGGGCGGTCCGCTCCCGCAGGATCCGGTACGTCCCGCTGCGGATCAGCGCTTCCTGCTGTTTGATCACGTGGTCGGGCACGTGGTATTCGGAAAGGACGCGCGCGAAAATTTCCACCGAGGTCTCGAACTCCTCGGGTATCACCGCGTTGGCGCCCAGCGCTATCAGATCGTCCACGTCTGCCACCAGCCGCGTGCGCACAAGGATGAATAGATCGGGCTTGCTCCTGCGCGCGATCGCCACCGCGCGCCGGGTGGCCATCGGATCGGAGATGGCCAGAACCAGTATACGGGCCTGCGCCACTCCCAGCCGATCGAGGATCTCCGGGCGATGGACGTCGCCGTAGAACATGGGCTCCCCCGCCGCCCTCCCCTCGCGCACCTGGGAGTCGTTCAGGTCCACGACGACATACGGAAGGCGTGTCGCCTTGAGCACGCGGGCAAGGTTCTTCCCGTTCATGCCGTAGCCGGCGATGATGACGTGGTTCTCCATGCCGGTCTTCCGGATGACCGCCTCCTCCGCAGTTTCCGGGAATGCGGGGCCGCGGAGCGCCAACCGCTCCCACCTGCGCGCGATCCAGGGAGCCGCGTCCATGAGGAACGGCGTCGCGATCATCGTCAGGACGGCAATTGCCAGCAGGAACTGGTACTGGCTGGTGCCCACCAGGCTCTCCCGGTACCCCTCGGAGAGGAGGAGGAAGGAAAACTCCCCTATCTGCAGCAGCCCGATCCCCGTGACGGCGGCCACCCGCCACGGATACCCCAATGCCCGGAGCGTCCAGCCCGTGGAGACCGCCTTGACCATTGCGACCGCTCCCACCATGGCCAGAACCAGGGGGAAGTTCCCGAACAGGAACGGAAGGTCGAGCAGCATGCCCACCGAAATGAAGAAAATCCCGTTGAAAACGTCCCGGAAAGGGAAGATCTGGGCCGCTATTTCATGGACGTAATCCGATTCCGAGATCACCATGCCGGCCAGGAACGCCCCCATCCCCAGGGAGAGTCCGAACCGGTTGGCGAGCCAGGCGGTTCCCAGGCACACGAGAAGCACGGTCATGGCAAGGATCTCGCGGCTGTTGAGTTTGATGATCTCTTTCAGAAGGCGGGGGATGAGGAAGCGCGCCAGAAGGAGGAGTACCGCAACGCCTGCGCCGGCTTTCGCCAGGGTAAGGAGTACGGTGGAGAACTGGGCCGTTTCCCACTGCCTGAGAGATGGGATGAGAAGCATCATCGGGATCACGGCCATGTCCTGGAACACCAGTATCCCGAACGACAGGCGCCCGTGCACGCTGTCGATTTCCATTTTGTCGGCGTACACCTTCAGGACGATCGCCGTGCTGGAAAGCGAGACGACGAACCCGACGAAGATCGCCTCCGGCGCGGGTGATCCGAAGATCATCATTATTACGAGGGACAGAAGGACAGTGGCGAAGACCTGCGCCCCTCCGGCCCACAACACCTGCCGGCGCATCTTTCCGAAGCTGGAAAGCGAGATTTCCAGCCCGACGGTGAACAGGAGGAGAACTATGCCGATCTCCGCCAGGGAGTTCACCATCCCCGAATCGGAAACGAGCCCCGCGCCGGTGGGTCCCAGGATCGCCCCGGCAACGAGGAACGCGGCCACTACCGAAAGGCGCAGCTTGCCGAAGAGGAGCGCGACCGCGGTGGCGATCGCGAGGACCACGGCCAGGTCCCTGAGTATCGAGGAGAACTCCACCGGCCCCTCCGGCTGTCTCGATTAACTACGCCGGAAAGTCTATCAGCGGCGGCGGAAATTCTCCAATCGGGACCGCTCCCAAGGATCATTTATTTGTAAAGATTGCCGGCAAACCTGCCGATAGGGATTAAAGATGCCTGTTGCCGCTTAGAAGACTGCCTTCTCTCCCCGGGAAGGCGAAACCGCCCGCAACCCCGTGAATTCGCGGGCGGTTGAAGATCCCCCGGGACTCCCACCTCCGTCCCGGGGGATTTTCTTTCTTAAGTGCCCCTTAAATCACACCGCGGGCGGACAGTGAATCGACCTCGGCGGCGGAAAGGCCGAGCAGGCCGCAATAGATTTCCCCGTTGTCGGCGCCGGGACGTTTGCAGACGGACTTGAGGCGGGCCGGGGTTGCGCTCATCTTCCACGGAGGCGCGGCCAGGAGAAGGTTGCCGTAAACGGGATCGTCGACGCCGGCAAAGCATTCCCGTTCCCGCCAGTTCGCTTCGGCAAGCGTTTCCAGGGGTCGGTTGACCCGCCCTGTCACGACCGCCGCCCCCGGGCCGCTCTTTTTCGAGGTGTGCTCCTCGATCGCGCGCAGGATTTCGTCCGCGGTCAGGTGCTGCGACCACTCCTCGAGTATCGCCTGCAGAGCTTTTTCGTTCTCCATCCTGACGCGTGCGGCGGGAGAGGAAAACCGCGGGTCGCTTGCCAGCTCCGGACGGCCGATTATGGTCATCAGCGACTCGAACGCCTCATCGTTGTAGGCCGCCATGAACGTATGGCCGTCCCTGCATTTGATGTAAGTATAGGGGAATACGGCGGGATCGAAGTTGCCGATCCTCCGGCGCGATTTGCCCGCCGTGTGCATCCATGTGATGTTGTAATCCACGAACTTCATCAACCCTTCCGCGCCGGATACGTCGACGAACTGCCCCTTCCCCGTCTCCGCCCGGAACCGGAGGGCCGCAAGCACGCCGAAGGCTCCCCAGAGCCCCTGGGTGAACCAGCCGTGCCAGTTCCCGAGACGCGTAGGCGCCTGATGAGGGAGCGGCGGCGATCCCTCTTCCGGCTCCCCTATGATGTGCGGCGCGCCGGAGAGGGCCTGGCAAAGGATATCGCTGTCCCTGGCGGGCCTGTCCGCACAGGGGCCGAAAGAGCCGTACAGCGAGAGGGCCAAAAATATCAGGCCCGGGTTTTCCACCGAGAGCGCTGCATGGCCGATTCCCGCCTCGTCCATCCGTGCGACGCTCTCCGAAGTTACGATGACATCCGCGCCGCGTGCCAGCCGGCGGAAAATCTCCCTGCCTTCATCCTCGTCGAGGGAAAGCGTCGCGAACCTTCGGTTGCGCGCTTCGGAGAGGAACGGGAGGCCGGTGCCCTCGATGGTGATTCCTTCCGGAGCGTATCTCCTCGCCGGGTCGCCCCCGGGCGGCTCGACCTTGATCACCTCGGCTCCGAACTCCCCCAGGATGGAAGACGCCACCATCCCGCCGAAATGGCCCGGGCAGATCTCGAGCACGCGCATACCCGCAAGCGCCTCCGGCTTTCCCGCCGCTTTTCCCGGATCGGTCGCCGCCTCCGCCCATGCGTCGAAACCGCTCATCGCTCCATCCCAACCGGCGGCCGTGCCCCGGGCGCGTCGGCCCACTTCCCGATCACCTTCTTCCTCTCCAGATCCTGCACTTCCTCCCGCGAGAGGCCGAGGAGCCCGCTGAAGACCTTCTCGTTGTGGTATCCCACCGGCTTGGCGGTCCACTTGATCCGTCCCGGGGACTCCGAAAGCTTCGGGACCGGCCCGTACTCGTCGATCCGCCCGTACAACGGATCGTCGAGTTCCCACACCGTCCCCCGCGCCCGCAGGTGGGGATCGCGGTAATGGTCTTCTCCCCCCACGACCGGAGCGGCCGAGAAGCCGGATCCTTCGGCGGCGCGAAGTATCTCCGCCTGTGTCCGGGAGGCCGCGAAGGCTGCGACCAGGCCCGCAGACAACCTGTCGCCGCCCGCGGCCGCGGCTTGGCCTGATGCTGCGTTCATTGCATCGAGAAGCCCGGCCCGCTCCGCTTCGTCGCGCGCCGAGATCGCCACGTAGCCGTCCGCGCACCGGTAGATACCGGAAGGCGGAAGCGCCGGGTCGAGGTTTCCCGCCCGGGGCCGGTCCTTGCCCGTAAGTCCGGCATACGGCCAGGTCCAGTCGAGCGTGCGGATCATCGCTTCCGCCTGCGAGATATCGATAAGCTGCCCTTCGCCGGTGCGGCGGCGAGCCTCGAGAGCCGCGAGAATCGAGATCGCCGAGAAGAGAGCGGCCGTGTAATCGCCGACCCAGAATCCCGCCTTGACTGGAGGATGTCCCGGGAACCCCGTGATGGCCGACATCCCGGAAACCGCCTGTGCGGTGGCGTCGTAGGAGGCCCTTCCGCGGGAGTACGGCCCCCACTGCCCGAATCCCGAATTGGCGGCGTAAATCAGCCCGGGATTGCGCTCCCGCAGCTGCCGGTAGCCGATCCCCCACTCGTCCATCGTCCCCGCGCGGAGGTTCTCCACGAGCACGTCCGACTTCCCGGCGATTCGCGCAAACAGCTCCTTACCATCCGGAAGCCGCACGTCGATCGCCACGTGAAGCTTGTTCCTGTTCAGGGAAAGGAATGCGGGGGAGACTTCCTTCCAGTAGAACCCCTCAGGCGCGACGTACCGCATGAGGTCGCCGCGCAGCGGCAGCTCCACCTTTATGACCTCGGCGCCGAACTCCCCCAGGTAGTCGGATGTCGCGGGACCGAATATCCGGGTCGCCAGCTCGATCACCCGGATCCCTTCGAGCGCTTCCGGCTTGGAGGATATTTCGGCAAGGGAAAACGCCGCCCCGGCGGACGAACGGCCGGCCCGGTCAGACGGCAAGGTACTTCTCCTTTATCTCCTCGTTCGAAAGGAGGTCGGACATCGACCCCTCGTACTTGACGGAGCCCTTGTCGATCACGTATCCGCGGTCCGCCACTTTCGCGCAGAAGTGGAGGTTCTGCTCCGCAAGGAGCACCGTGACGCCTTCCCTGCGTATCTGCAGGATCATGTCGGCCAGCAGGGCCACGATCAAGGGGGCCAGCCCCTCCGACGGCTCGTCGAGGAGCAGCACCTCCGGGTTGGTCATGAGCGTGCGGGCGATGGTCAGCATCTGCTGCTCGCCGCCGGACAGCTGCGATCCGCGGTTCCTCTGCCGTTCCTCCAGGCGCGGGAAAAGTGCGTAGATCCGCTCGATCGTCCATGGAGCGGACGTTTCCTTCTCGCGCCGGGCCGCGACCTCCAGGTTCTCCCGGACCGTCAGGTCCGGAAAGCACCGACGATCCTCTGGCACGAAACCGATCCCCTTCCGGCAGATCCGGAATGCGCGCAGGCCGTTCACTCGCTCGCCGCGGAAGATCACTTCCCCCGACTGCGGCGGCGTAAGCCCGATGATGGACCGGAACGTGGTGCTCTTCCCCGCCCCGTTGCGGCCCAGCAGGCTCACCACCTCGCCCTTTTCGACCGACAGCGAAACGTCGAACAGGATGTGGCTCCGCCCGTAGAACGTGTTGATCGAATTCAGCTCCAGATATGCCATGGGCCCGTCACTCCGATATCTCCTCGCCTAGATATGCCTTGCGCACTTCGGGGTTCGCCTTGATCTCCCGGGGGGGGCCGTCGGCGATGACGACCCCCTGCTGGAGCACCGTTATCTTTTCCGAGATGGCGAAGACTATGTCCATGTCGTGCTCGGTGAAAACAAGCGTCAGCCCCTGCTCCCGCGATATCTTCCGGAGAAGGGCGACGGTCTCCCGGCTCTCGAACCTGGACATCCCGGCGGTCGGCTCGTCCAGCATCAGCAGCTTCGGCCCGGACGCGAGCGAAATCGCGATCTCCAGCCGCTTCTGGTCGCCGTGGGAGAGGACCGACGCCGATGAATCGTATTTCTCCGCCAGGCCCACCTGCTCGAGCAGGGCCAGCGCCTCCTCACCGATCTCCGTGAACTTGCGCGCTAGCGAGAGGGGGTTTTTCCCCTTCCCGCGGTGCGAAAACAGGGCCACCTGGACGTTCTCGAAGACCGACATCCGCGGGAAGATGTTCGTTATCTGGAAGGAGCGGCCGATCCCTTTCCGGATTATCCGGTGGGGAGGCAATCCGGTGATCTGCTCCCCTTCGAACCGGACGTCGCCCGAGTCGGGCGCAAGAAGCCCGGTCATGACGTTGAAGAACGTCGACTTCCCGGCTCCGTTCGGTCCGATGACGGCCCTGATCTCCCCTTTTTCCACTGAAAGGGAGACGTCCTGGAGCGCCCGAAGGCCCCCGAACGACTTTACGATGCCGCGGACTTCGAGAATGACCATCTGCGTATGCACCTCAGCTTTCCGAGAACCATGCGGGCCTTCTCGTTAACGAACCCCACCACTCCGCCGGGCAGGAGCAGCACCAGCGCGAGCAGCACCAGGCCGAGCACCAGCGCCCACTTCTCGGTCCAGGCGACCAGGTACGAGTTGAGGATGATGTAGACGACCGCGCCCACCGCCGGCCCCACGAAGGTGTAGATCCCCCCGATGATCGTCATTAGCACCGGCTCGGCGGACTTGGTCCAGTTGATGATCTCGGGGGAAATCGATTTCTCCATCAGGGCGTAGAGCCCGCCGGACAGCCCCGTGAACGCACCCGCGGTGACGAACGCCGCCCACTGGTAGAGCTTGACGTTCACCCCGAGGTAGGACGAGCGCTGGGAATTCTCCCTGGTGGACTTGAGCGTCGCCCCGAACGGGGAGGAACGGATCCGGCGGAGAAGCTCAACGGACATCGCAACGACCGCCAGCACGAAGTAGTACATCCCCCGCGTGGACCCGATGTCGACGCCGCCGAGGCCGGGGATGGATATCGGCTCCACGGCGATGCCCTGGATCCCGTTGTCCCCGCCGGTGAACCCGTACCACTTGAATACGACCGCGAAGATGAGCTGGCCGAAGGCGAGGGTGAGCATGGCGAAGTGAACCCCCGTAAGCCGGATGCAGAAGAACCCTATGACGGCGGCAGCCGCCGCCCCCGCCGCCGGCGCCAGGACCAGGGCGGAGAGCGTTCCGAACCCGGCCTTCGTGATGAGGAGCCCCACCGTGTAGGCGCCGACCCCGAAGAACGCCGCCTGCCCGAACGAGAGCAGGCCCGTAGTCCCGAGGAGGAGGTTGAAGGCGATCGCCATGAGGGATGCCACGAAGATCTGCGTCAGCAGGTACTGGTAGAACCGGCCCGCGACCAGGGGAACCAGCAGCAGCAGGAGATACGGCGCCCAGCGCACGGCCGGGTGGACGGAGAAGTGGACCGGCGATATCTCCTGCGCCTCCATCTCGAGGTTCTTTCCGGAGAGTGCCTTTATCTTCAAGGGACGCCCGAAAAGCCCCCACGGCCGGACCACGAGGATGGCCACCATGAGCAGGTAGATCAGGGCCATCTCGAATTCCGGGAATACGATGATCCCTATCGTCTCCAGGGCGCCGATGAGCACGGACCCGATCAGCGCTCCCCACAGGTTCCCCAGACCCCCGATCACCACGACGACGAAGCATTCGATGATTACTTCGGTGCCCACCCCCGGGAACACCGTCCGTGCCGGCCCCGCAAGCGCCCCGCCGAATCCCGCCAGGATCGCGCCGAACGCGAATACAAGCGTGAAAAGCGCTGACATGTTGATCCCCAGCGCGTCGGCCATCTCCCTGTCCGAAGAAGTCGCCCGGACGATTTTCCCGGTTTTGGTCCGATAGAGCATGTACCAGAGGATGGCCGCCACGGCAGGGGCCAGTACAAGCACGAGCAGGGTGTACACCGGGACCGTTCCGCCGAAGATGGTGACCGAACCGGAGAGAAAGTCGGGCTTGGGAATCGACTTGAACTCGGGGCCGAAGACGATCTTCGCGAGGTCGTCGATGACGAGCACGAGCGCGTAGGTGAGCAGCAGCTGGTAGATCTCCTCCTGGACATAGATGCGCCGCAGGAGCCCCATCTCCAGCACCGCCGCGATGATCGCCACTCCCAGCGGCGCCGCCGCAAGCGCCAGGAGGAATCCGCCGGTCCCGGCGACGTAGAGCGTGATCCAGTAGATGAAATACGCCCCGAGCATGTAGAGCGCGCCGTGGGCGAAATTGAGGATGTTCAGCACGCCGAAAACCAGGGTCAGTCCCGACGAGATGAGGAACAGGAAGGACGCCTGCCGCAGGGCGCTCAACACCTGTACCGTCAGAAATGAAAGGTCCATAAGCTCCGCCGATGGATGATGTCCGGGCACGCCGGGCGGCGGGGCCGGCCGTTAGCGCCGGCCCCGCCGCTCTGCCTGCGCTACTTGTTCGCCGCCTGGGCCTTCTTCCACTCGTCGATGGAGTAGAGCACCTTGGCGGCCGGGAACACCTCGGCCTTGCCTACGATGGCGAAAGGATATGCCTTGTCGAATACCGTCTCCCCCACCATGAAGTCGCTGGAGAGCTGGTGGTCTTCCTTTCGGAGCGTGGCCTTCCCGCGCGGCAGTTCGAGCGTCAGCCCCTCCAGGGCCGCGATGACTTTATCCGTGTCCAGCGATCCGGCCTTCTTGATCGCCTCGGCGAGGAAATAGACGCCGTCGTACCCCTCCGCCGCCCAGGCGCTGGGGTAATCCTTGAAGTCGGCCATGTACGCCTTGACGAACTCCTGGTTCCGCTTGGATGCAGGCCAGTGGAAGTAGTACCGCTGGTCGACGATCAGGCCCACGGGCATCTCCTTGCCCAGCGCCTTGGCCACGGTGACGTCGCCGCCGGTGGCGATGATCCACTTCATCTTGTCGAATACCCCGTAAGGCTTCGCCTGCTTTATGAAGGCCACGAGATCGCCGCCCCACAAGCTACAGAAGACGGCGTCGGGCTTGGCCTGCAGGATGGCGTTGATGTACGAGGTGTAGTCCGGGATGAAGAGCTTGGGCCACTGCTCCCCGATGAACTGCGCTTTCGGATTCTGCTCCTTCGTCTTCGCCTTGAAGAGCTCCCACATCGTCCTGCCGTACTCGTAATCGGGACCGATGTTGTAGAACTTCGCGAGCTTCTTGTTCTTCGCCGCGTAGAGCGCCAGCGAATTGGCTTCCTGCGAGTTGCAGGTGCCCGCCCGGAAGGTGTACCTGTTCCATTTCTCCTTGGTCAGGGTGTCGGTCGACGCGACCGTGTCCATGAAGATCACCTTCTCCTGCTTGGCGACTTCGGCGACCGCCAGGGAGCCGGCGGAGCTGACCACTCCGAACAGGAAGTTCACCCCGTCCTTCTGTATGTACCGCTTCGAGAGGGTCACTCCCTCCTGAACGTTTGCCTTGTCGTCGGCCGACAGCAGCTCAAGCTTCCTGCCGAGCACCCCTCCTTTCGCGTTTATCTCCTTGACGGCGAGCTCCGCCCCCTGCTTGCAGGTTATCCCCAGATCCGAGGCGCGTCCCGACAGCGGGAACATGCCTCCCAGCTTGATCGTGTCTGCCGCATACGAAGTGGCCGCGAACAGAAGCGCCAGCATCGCAACTCCAAACGTCTTCTTCATTTCCCTACCTCCTTCTTTATTTTGATCGCCCCGGGGCGGCCTGATCAGCCGGATCCCTTGCTCTCCCGCGCCGTCCGCGGCGGGACTATGATGGCTTCCCCGTCGAGCACCGTTTCATTCCTCTGGTTGAAGCACCGCGTCCGCAGCCGCATCCTCTTCTCGGAGATCATCTCCGCCACTTCCGCCCGGGCGGTGATCTCGTCCCCGATCTTGACCGGGGCTAGAAAGTTTAGCGTCTGCGAGAGGTAGAGGCAGCCCGGACCGGGCAGCTTCATCCCGATGACCGCGGAGATCAGCCCGGCCGTCAGGATCCCGTGCGCGATGCGCTCCCCGAACATGGACTTGGCGGCGAACTCCTTCGAAATGTGGATCGGGTTCCTGTCGCCGGTGATCCCCGCGAATAGGAATATGTCCTCCTCCGTGATCACCTTCGTCATCTCGGCGGCATCGCCGACCTTGAACATTCTTCACCCTGCCCTTGTGTATGTAAAACCGCGTATTGCAACGGCGGTGCCACATGACCGCCGCAGTGGCTATTTGCACGGATCTTACTGATATATACGGGATTTTACGATGCTAGCCCGGATAATCCGGGAGGAGCGAAGCCGCTCCTTTATGTACCTGTTAAGGTACACCCAGAGGTTATGCCATTCCCAAACCGGGAAAATATGCTGACGATCAAGCTTCCACCGGCACTGTACCATAATCGGTACATGTACCGATAACGGTACGGTGGACCGCAAAGAAAATACTTTTCTGCCGTGAGCGGCCTTGGGACGGCAGGGGAGCCGCTAGTTGTCCCGCGCGGCGGATATCCCGTGCCGCTTCATCTTCTCGTAGAGCTTGACCCGGTGGATGCGGAGCAGGTCCGCCGCCCGTGACTTGTTCCCTCCCGAGGCCTTCAGAGCCGCCATGATCGCGGCCCGTTCCGCCTCCGCCTTGGCGGAGGCGAGCGACCCGGGGGTCACCTCCTTCCCGGCTTCGGGGACCGCCCGGAGAACGCGGGGCGGAAGATGCTCCGGCAGGAGCATGTCCCCCCTTGCCATCGCCACGGCCCGCTCGAGCACGTTCTGCAGCTCCCTGATGTTGCCCGGCCAGGCGTAGGAATGCAGCACCCTTCCCAGGTCGGGGGACAGGCGCCGCCTCGGCTCGCCCGTGTCCGCGGAGATCTTGGACAGGAATTGCTCCGCTATCTCCCCGATGTCCTCCCGCCGCGCGCGCAGCGCGGGAATGTGGACGGGAATGACGTTGATCCGGTAGTACAAGTCCGCCCGGAACGCCCCTTCCCCGACCAGCTCCTCGAGGGGCTTGCCCGTGGCGGCGATGATACGGATGTCGACGCGCAGCGGGGAGGTGCCGCCGACCCGCTCCACCTCCCGTTCCTGAAGAACGCGCAGCAGCTTCGCCTGCATCGGCAGCGGCATGTCGCCGATCTCGTCGAGGAACAGCGTCCCCCCGGCCGCCATCTCGAACTTGCCGGGCTTCCCGCCCTTCCTCGCGCCGGTGAACGCCCCCTCCTCGTACCCGAACAGCTCGGACTCCAGCAGCTCCGCGGGGACGGCCGCGCAGTTGAGCTTGATGAACGGCCCGCTGCGCCTGGGCCCGGCCGCGTGGATCGCGTGGGCGAAAAGCTCCTTCCCCGTTCCGGTCTCGCCCCGCAGGAGCACCGTGGAATCCGTCCGGGATGCCCGGCGGGCTTCCTCCTTGGCCGCCGTTATCGCGTGCCCGGAGCCGACGATGCTGTCGAACGTGTACCTGGCGCCCCGCAGGTGGGTAAGCTCCTCCTCGTAATACCGGACCTTCGATTCGAGGAGGTTCATCTTCCCTGCCAGCCGCCGAAGCTGCTCCACGTCCTTGAAGACGACTCGCCCGTAGGCGCCGACAACTCGCTCCCCGTCCCTCAATGGGATGCGGTTCACGATGACGTCCCGCCCGCGGATCGTCTGCGCCTCCCCCATCTCCGGCACGCCGGTCTGCGCCACGATGTGCATCCTCGTGTTCTCCACCACCTCGGTCACGTGCCTCCCTATGGCTTCGGCGACCGCGACGCCGTTGAATTCCGCGTACGCCTCGCTGATCATCGTGATGACGCCCGAAGCGTTGACAACCAACATCCACTCGCCGGCCCCGGCAAGCACCTCCTCCAGGGTGTGGACGAGGGCCTTGGTGGAGTCGAGCTCCCGCGAGATCTTCTCCGTCTCGGTTATGTCCTGGAATATGGAGACGGCCCCGATAAGAGCCCCGTCCCGGAATATGGGAGACCGGTTCGTCATCACGGTGAGCGAACCGATCGCCTGCGGACGACCCGTTTCCGGCGCTCCCGTCCGCAGCACGTTGACCAGGCCGGAGTTTGGAACGATGTACAGGAGGTTTTTCCCCAGCGCCCTCTCCTTCGGCACGCCCAATATTCGGGCAGCGGCGTCGTTGAAGGCGATGATGTTCGCGTCCCGGTCGATCGCCAGCACTCCGCTGGAAAGCGAATCCAGGATCGTGCCCAGGAAGTCGCCCTTTCGCTCAGGCACCTTCGTGCCTCCTCCCCTGCCGGAGATGAAAATGGTATTTTACCAGCATGAAAACGCAAAACCCTAATTTCCGGGAGAACGTAAGGCGGATCTTCGAGACAGCCCCCTTCATGGAGCATATGGGGCTCAAGCTCTCGGATCTCGGCCCCGGGTGGTGCGAATCCGTCCTTGATGTGGGCGAAATGCACCTCCAGCAGGACGGATACATCCACGCGGGCGTACAGGCGACCGCGGCCGACCACACCGCCGGGGGCGCAGCGGGCACGCTCGTAAAGGAAGGCGAAACCGTCCTCTCGATAGAGTTCAAGATAAACCTCCTGCGTCCCGCGATGGGGGACCGCCTGCGCTGCAGGGCCACCGTCCTCAGGGCGGGAAAGACGATCATCGTGGCGGAATCGGAGGTTTTCGCCGGAAATGACGGTGCCGAGAAGCTGTCCGCCAAGGCCACGGTGACGCTCGCGGTTGTGCAGAGACGGGCATAGGGTACCGACAGGCATGATCCGTTAGAAGGCGAGGGGCGCGCGGGTGATAACGGAGAGAGGAGCGGCCGAGGTCAAGTCCTTCTTCGAGGCCAGGGGGCTTCGGAAGGAAATCCACACGTTCGAGGACTCGACGCACAATTCCGAGCTTGCCGCGCAGACGCTTCGCGTCCAGGTCGGCCAGATCGCAAAGACGATCCTTCTCATGGTGGACGAGTCGCCGGTGATAGTCGTGATCTCGGGGGACCGGCGTGTCGATTTCAAGAAGGTCAAGACGATCCGTGGCGGCCGCAAGGTGCGGCTTGGAGGCCCCGAGGACGTCGTGGCGCGGACCGGGTTCAAGGTGGGGGCGGTTTCCCCGGTGGCGCTGCCCGGCGGCATCCCCGTCTACCAGGACCTGTCGCTGCGGCGATTCGAGACGATCTACCCCGCCGCCGGGGAGACGAACAACATGTTCGTCACGACCCCCGACGAGCTGCTCGCCCTCACCGGCGCAAAGGAATCGGACCTTGCGAGGACGACCGACGACGCCGCCCCTTGAGCGAGCACGGAGCTGCCGGAGGCGCAGCGCCTTCCGTAAGGGTCGCGTACCGCCCGTGGAGGCGCTCAGGCGTCCTTGTTCTCGACTCCGAGCACGCGGATCAGGCGGGAAAGATATGTAGGGGTGAGCCCCAGCGCCTCGGCGGCCTTCGTCTTGTTGCCGCCCGCCCCGCTGATGGCCCGGCGGATGATGGCGCGCTTGTGTTCCCGAACGGACTCGTGGAAGCGCGTCTCTTCCGGCGTTGAGCCTTCCCCGGCCAGATCCGCCAGCGCGATGCAGAGGTCGGGCGGAGTGATCTCCTCCCCTTCCGAAAGCGCCACGGCCCGTCCGACGGCGTTTTCCAGCTCCCGGATGTTGCCGGGCCATGGATAGCGTTCGAGGATCTCCGCCGACTCCTGCGTCAGGCTCTTTTTGCCGCGCCCCATCTCCTTGCAGATCCTCAGGAGGAAATATTCCGCCAGCGGGAGGATGTCCTCCCCCCGCGCCTTCAAGGGAGGAAGCTGGATCGGAATCCCGTCGATCCGGTAAAACAGGTCTTCCCGGAACTTGCCCGTATCCATCCGTTTCTTCAGGTCCCGGTTCGAGGCGCAGATGAGGCGCGCGTCCGCCGTGAGCGTCTTGACCCCGCCGACCCGCTCGAACTCCCGGTCCTGGAGGACACGTAAGAGCTTCCCCTGCATCGGAAGAGGGACCTCGCCCACCTCGTCGAGAAAGAAGGTCCCCCCGTCCGCCAGCTCGAATCGGCCCGGCTTCGAAGTCGCCGCTCCGGTGAAGGCCCCCTTCTCATACCCGAAGACCTCCGCTTCCCATAGCGTCGGCGGGATCGCGGCGCCGTTGATCTTGATGAAGGGGCCGTCCCGCCGCCCGCTGATCCGGTGGATCGCCCTGGCGACAAGTTCCTTCCCCGTTCCCGTCTCCCCCGTTATGAGAACGGAGAACGGCGATGCGGCGGCCTTCTCGATCACCTTGCGGACCTCGAGCCACGCCGGGGAACGACCCACCATGCCGAACCACTCCCCGGAAGCCGGGGCGTCGGCCACCTCCCCCGCGGCGCCTGCCGCCGTCCGGACGGCGTTTCCCACAACGCGCAGGAGCTCCGCCTCGTCGAACGGCTTGGTGATGTAATCGAAAGCCCCGGAGCGGATCGCCTCCACGGCATCCGCGATCGTCCCGTAGGCGGTAACCAGGATGACCGGGAGGGAGGGGTGCCTATCCCGGCAGTGCCGGAAGAGGGCGATCCCGTCCATCTTGGGCATGCGGATGTCCGAGACGAGCACGTCGGCCCGGTTCGGGTTCGCGGCAAGCCAGGATGCGGCGGACGCCCCGTCGACCGCCTCGGCGACCTCGTATCCCTCGCGCGCCAGCATCGCGCGCAGCACCTTGCGCAGGTTCCGGTCGTCCTCCGCTATAAGGATATTACCGTTCAACGGCTCAACCCCCCGGCAGCTTGATGGTGAACCGGCTCCCCTTGCCCGGCTCGCTTTCCACGGCGATCGAACCTCCGTTCTCCTCCGCGATCCTGCGGCATATGGCAAGGCCCATGCCCACGCCGCGCTCTCGGGTTGTGAAGAACGGGCGGAACAGCTGCTTCCGGTCCTCCTCGGAGATCCCGGTCCCCGTGTCCTCCACGGTTATCCGCGCCTCTCCTCCCGACGCATAGACGCGGACGGTCAGGTCCCCCCCTTCGGGCATCGCCTCCACCGCGTTGGTCAACAGGTTGAAGACGACCCGCTCTATCTCGGATGGATCGGCGTTCACCTTCGGAGCGGGGTCGGAGGCGTGAAGGCGGGCGCCTATCCGCTCGATCGCCTTCGCTCTCTCGCGGCGCAGCCTGGCCATCGCCCGCTCCACCGGCTCCCTCAAGGAGATCCAAAGAGGGGTCCGGTCCGCCGGCCGCGCGTATTCGAGGAACTCCGTAACGACGCTGTTCAGCCGGTCCGCCTCCTCCACTATGATCTCGAGGAACTCGCGGTCCTTCGAGGCTGCCTCGCGGGATAGGTATTGCGCCGCCCCCTTGATCACTCCGGCCGGGGTCCGCACCTCGTGGGCCAGTCCCGCGGCCAGTTCGCCCACGGTGGCGAAATGCTCACGCCGCTGGATCCGCTGCCTCTGCCTGACGTTCTCGACCGCGAGGCCTATCCCGTCGAGAAAGGGCGCCAACAGCTCCATTTCCCGGAACGAGGGCGACTTGTCCTTCCAGTGGAACATCGCGGCGCCGACCAGCTCGCCCCTCAGGAAAACAGGGTAGGAAGCGTCCCAGGTGTCGTCCCAGATGGCGACGTCGGCCGCCCGGGATCCGCCGTGCTCCATGAAACGGAGGGCGGGAAACTGGCGGGCGAACCGGTTGAACGCGCGCAGATACTCCTCCTGGCGGACAGGAAGCGCGCCGATCCCCTCGTCGGTCCCCCCTTCCGGCCGTATCCACAGCGAAGCGCCGGCGACGAAAGGGACCTGCTTCAGTCCTTCCTCCACGGTCCGCGCTATGCCGGAAATCGAGGAGCCTTCCGCGAGGCTCTTGGCGAAATTTCCCAGCTTCGCCTGGACGGCCCGCGACTCCCGTACGAGCAGGTCGGACGAGATCCCGCCCAGCTTCCGCATCAGGACCGGGTAGAACGTCAGCAGGAAAAACGAGATCAGGAACACCCCGGCCAGGGGGAACCAGAACTTGCGGCCCGACGCGACCTCGAGAACGCCGAAAACGACGGCGAAGGCGAAAACCTGGATCACGAGTATGATCCCCCTCCCGACGATGTCCGGGAGCTCGAAGAAGTGGAGGTGCAGGATTCCCGTCGCCATGAAATAGAAGAAAAGCAGCACCGCGAAGGCGGCGAGCGGGGGGAAGTAAACTCCGGTGCCCGGCAGGAAGTTGAGCGGCGCAACGAGGCTCGCGATGCCGCCGCCGACCAGCAGGAACTGGTATTTCTTGCGCTCGATGGACGAAGGATTCGCGCGGAAGCCGTGCGCCACTACTATATAGAGGCACAAGCCCAGATAAGGATATACATACATGAGGGCCGCGATGTTCCACCAGGCGGAGGCGAGGAGGCGGTCGCTGAATACCGTAAGGGCAAACGCCCCGCTTATCCACATTCCCGCGATAAGTGCGGCCGGGAACCACCTGGGGCGCGTCCTTACGGCCGAGCCGCTGTACCGAAGCGCGAACGGAGGAATGAAGAGAGCCCCTGCGAGCGAAACGCGATGCAGGAGCTCCGATCCCAGCGTCTTCCAGAGATATTCGGGGAGGCACCAAAGGAAGATGATGAACGAAAGGTCCGCGAATGCGCGCGCCTCCTTGTCGTCCTTCGCCCACACGCGCAGGTAGCCGGCGATCGCAAGCGCCACGATCGCCGCGACCAGGCTTCCCTGCGCGTAGTAATCCATGGCCCCGGGTTCTCCCCCCCAATAAAAAAAGGCTATTCCAGGAATCCCCAGAATAGCCCGAAACGCCCTCCGGCGGCCGGAAAATTCCCGCTTTTATCTAAGGCGACCCTCCGCCGCCTTCCAGTCGATATTCTTGAAGAAAGAAGCTATGTAGTCGGCTCGCTTGAGGCCGTAGTCGATCATGAAGGCGTGCTCGAATACGTCCATCACCAGGATCGGCGACGCCCCGGCCGGATTCCCGACGTCGTGCTCGTTGACCCACTGGTTTATGAGCCTCCCGCCGATGTTGTCCTGGTACAGGACGACCCAGCCGATCCCCCGCATCGCCCCTGCGGCGCGGAAATCGGTCTCCCATTTTTCGACGCTGCCGAACTCCGCCGCGAGAGCTTTCCCGAGCCGGCTTCCCGGATCCAGCGCTCCCTTGCCTCCAAGGTTCTCGAAATAGAACTCGTGCAGCCGCATCCCGTTCCACTCCCACCCCAGCCGCCGCTTCAGCTCGGCGTATTCGGGCACGGCGGTCTTTCCTTCGGAGAGCATCCCTCCGAGGATGTCCTGCAGCTTGTTCGTATTCGTCACGTACCCCTGGTACAGCGTGAAGTGGTTCTTCAGGAGAGTATCGCTGAATCCTTCGATCCCGATCAGCTTCCCGTAGTCCTTCGCGGCATAAGGCATTTCATTGCCCCCTTTCGTCGGTGGTTTCCATCAGCCAGGCGCGAAAACGCGAAATGGCGCGTTTCCATATTTTGCATCAAGCGGGAATTTCGCGGTCAACAATTTCGAAATGCCGAACCCGGCGGGGCCTGCGGATCAGCTCCGTGATATACAAATAAATGCAATCGCGGGGCGGATCGTTTCAAACTTATTTTTCGCAATCCGTCCGCCGGGACGAAAAAAAGCCCGCGCGGAAGGACTTTCCGCGCGGGCAAACGATCGCCGTTTGATCGAGGAGGCTTACTTCCTTCCGCGCTTCTTGCGCCCTTCGGCGAGCTTCTCCGCCAGTCCGAGCTTCTGGGCGATCTTTTTCTTCGCCTCGGAGTAGCTCCTTGCCACAAGCGGCGTCTTCGTGGGGATATTGAATTTCTTGCGGTAATCCTTGGGGGCGAGGTTGTGGCTGATTGCCAGGTGTTTTTTAAGCGTCGTGAACGCCTTTCCGCATACCATACAATAAACCTTGTCGACGCCGAATGCCTTGTTCAGGGGGACGGCCGGTTTTTCTTCCGCGGGGGCTGCCGCTTCCGCTCCCTCTACGCCTGCAAGGGAAGAAAGCTTCGCAAATACTGCCTGGATCTCGTCGAGGAGATCTTCCCTGCTCATCTCATTTACGGAAGCGTGAGCCGAGACTATCTCCGCCGTCAATTCTATTACGACCTTCTTTTCCATAAATACCCCTCCCCATTTATAATATATTTCCATCATTTCAAAAGCCCTCCATGGTGTCAATACCGGGAAACCGCATCTTTATAAAATAACAGAGGTCAAATCAATTCCCTGATGGCAAAGGAACGGCAAAGGCGGTCAATGCGCCTTCTACTTCGTTTTATTGCATCGTTCCCGCTATTACTGAAGAAGAATCAGTTCTCCGGCGCCGCGCCGGACCGAGTCGAGCCGGATGCGGCAAACGGTCCCGGCGCCGAATAAAATCTTCACCGGGTCTACGGCGGAAAGAAGGGAGGATGCTATGCGTTCGATCGAGGGGAGATGCCCGACGCACAGAAAGTTTTCCTTCCCCTTCCGCTCTTCGAGGAATGCGAAAAACATCTCGGGAGTCGCGTCCGGGAAAAGCGCCCCGGTCTCCTCGATCAGGTCGGCAGGGAATCCCGCGGCGGCGCAAAAGATCCTGGCCGTCTGGAGCGCGCGGGCCTTGCCGCTTGAAGCGACACAGTCGAGACGCCCCATCTTCCCCGCAACGGCGTCGGCGACTGCGGTGACCGACTTGATGCCGTCGGCGCTCAAGGGGCGCACGGGGTCCGTGCTCTCCGGCACCGCCTCGCCGTGTCTTGCCAGCCAGAGGTCCATCAGGGAAGGCGATATCCCGCGGAGAAATAGAGCCCGAACGCGGCGAGTACGAGCCCGTGCGTCACGGTTCCGTTCCGCAGCGCCCTTGCCGCCTCTTCAGGGGAGAAGAGCGCAACCTCGATCCTCTCGTACGGGTCGAAGCGCGGGTCGGCGGCGCGGAACGCTTCCGCGGCAAGGAAGGTATGGCAGCGGTTGTCCTGTATCGCGGGATTCGGCGTGACGAATCCCAGGTATTCCCACTTCTCCGCCATGTAGCCGGTTTCCTCGAGGAGCTCCCTCTCCGCCGCCATGCGCGGATCCGCGTCTTTTGCGTCGATTGCGCCGCCGGGGATTTCGACGGTTACCTCGCGGGTCCCGTGCCGGAACTGGCGTATGAACACCAGCCGGCCGTCCAAGGCGATCGGGATGACGTTTATCCAGTCGGACGTCCTGATCACTGTGAAATCGTTCGACCGGCCGTTTCCCGCCAGCAGGTAGCGGTCGTGGTCGACGGCGATCAGCCGGTCCGAAAACATCCGGCGGCTCTGCAGCAGCTTCCAGTGGGATTGCATGATTACAGTGTACAATACCCCCATTCCGGAACCCAAGGTGCGTAGCACGCCGCCGCCCAAGATCCAATCCGCCGAAGAGGCGTCCGCAAGGAACGGGGCCCTGGTCCCTGTTCCGATCCTCATCGCGTGCGCCCTGACCTTCGTCCTGTACCTTGGCGCATACATGCGCCTGCCCCTGGTTCCCCTCTTCGCGCAGGGCCTCGGTGCTTCCACCTTCCAGGTCGGGATGATAAACGCCGGATTCATGCTCGCCGCCACGCTGCTGTCGATGCCGCTTGGGCTCGTCTCCGACCGGCTCGGCCGGCGGCGCCTCATTCTGGCGGGAATGGCCATATCCGGGCTGACGTCCCTGCTCCTGCTCGTGGCAGGCACCCCCCTTCAGGTGGGCGCCATATACCTTTTTTCAGGAATCGGGCTGGCATGTTTCTCCCCCGCGATGATGTCCTACGTCGGGGACGTATCCCCCGCGCCCTTCCTGGGGCGGGCGTACGGGTGGTACACATCGGCCCTTTATCTCGGCATGGCCGTGGGGCCGGGTCTTGGCGGGGCGGTCGCCAGCGGCGGATTCCGGCCCGCCTTCCTGCTGTCCGCTGCAATAATCGCGGCCGGCGTGCTCATGGGTGGACCGCGCATGCCCGCCCCTCCGCCCGTCATCCGCCCCTCCTCCCCGGACCTGCGGTCGGACTTCCGGGAGATCACGCGGAACCCGGTCGTGCTGGCGTGCTGGACCGCCACATTTTTCTCGACGTACGCGTGGGGCTCCCTTTTCGCATTCTTTCCCCTCTTCGCCCGCGACCTCGGAGTCTCCATCGCCCACACCGGCCTCATATTCACGAGCCAGGCGGCCGCCAATGCCATTTTCCGCATTCCGATCGGCCACCTGTCGGACCGGATCGGGAAACGGGTGCCGTTCATCATCGCCGGGAACATGCTGTTCGCCCTCTCCATCATGGCCGTGGGCCAGGCGCGGGGCGTGGCGTCCTTGTACGTCCTCTTCATCGCCGTAGGAGGGAGCATGGCCGCCACGTTCACCGCGATCGGGGCGCTGCTCTCCGAGTCCGTCCCCACCAGGATCCGCGGTCTTGCGATGGGAGGTTACAACACGTGCATTTACGGGGGATTCACGGTTTCCGCGGCGACCCTGGGCGCCGTGATCTCCAGTTCCGGATTCCCGGCCGGCTTCGCCGTCGCGGGTGGGCTGTGCGCCCTCGCCACGGTCGTGCTCGCATTCTTTTTCCCCCGAGGAAATTCCCCTCCCCCCGCCTGACCCGCCCGGAATCCGCCGTGCCTGCTTGCGACGTTTATTGTATACTGTATGCGAAATACGGCCGCCGGAAGACCGCACATCGGATACCAGATCCGCAACGGGAGGTTTCACGGCGATGAGCGGTCCCATCAAGGAATCCCTCGAAAAGCTCGCCGTCAGCGACCATGTATGCCTATTTCACAGGAACCGGGAGGAGCTGCTTTCCGCGTTGGTCCCCTATATCAGGATCGGGCTGTCCCGCGGCGAAAAATGTCTCGTGTTCTGTGACGAGGGGGCGGGAAGGGAGATACTCAACGACCTGAAGAGCAGGGGGATCGACATCGGAGGCGCGCTCGCCCGCGGGGCGGCGCTGGTGACGCAGGGGCCGGCGTCCCGGTCGGGCAGGAAAATATTCGATCCCGATGCGCTGGTTTCCTTCTTCCGTTCCTCCGCGCGCATGGCATCGTCCGAGAAGTACGCCGCGCTCCGGCTCTGCGTGGACATGTCGTTCGTTCTGGGTAAGGAAACCCCCCGCAAGCTGCTGGATGAGTATCAGCTCAAGCTGCACGCATACCTCTCCGAACAGAAGAGCCTCTGCCTGTGCATGTTCGGAATGGACGACTTCCCGCCCGACGCGCTGCTGGACGCCATTCGCGTGCATTCGCACGTCATTTTCGGCGGGAAGGTGGCCGACAACTTCTACTTCATACCTCCCACCGGAGATTCGACGAGAGTCGACGCGAAGCTCCTGCTGCGCCAGCGGCTGGACCACCTGGTCGAGCGGCAGGGCCAGATGACGCGGATCCGGCGCCAGGCCAACCGGCTTGCCCGGTTCCGGGACATCGCCGCTTCCCTGCTCTCCCACGCCGCCGTGCCGGACCTTTTGGGCCGGATCGCGGAAGGGGTCGTCTCCCTTGGATACAGGATGTGCTGGATCGGCATGGCGAGGGCGGACGGCGCCGTCGAGCCGGTGGCCAGCTGCGGGGACAGGGATGGGTATCTCCAGCAGGTTTCCGTCCGCTGGGATGATACGAAGCTGGGGAGCGGGCCGGTGGGGGTCGCCATCAGGACGGGAAAGCCCGACATCGTCCGCGACGTGGCCCGCTCGCCTAGGTTCGGTCCCTGGCGGGCGCAGGCGCGGGACAGGGGATACGTCTCCGTGGCCGCCGTCCCCCTATATCAGGAGAAGAAGGTCATAGGCGCACTGGTCGTCTATTCGCCGGACCGGGATGCGTTCGACCGCGAGGCCATCGAAGAACTCGTCGCGTTCGTCCTCCAGGCGTCCCTGGTGCTGCAGCGGGCCCGGGATTTCCGGAAAATATCCTATTCGGAGGAGCGGTTCAGGAAGCTGTTCGACCAGATCCCCGCCGCGTGCTTTACCTATGACCGCGACGGGAGAATCCGGCACTGGAATCAGCACTGCCGCAGGCTTTTCGGGTATCCGCGGGAGGAGGCGGAGGGGAAATCCATCATCGAACTGATCATCCGTCCCGAGGACGAGGAGAAAACCCGGGAAATCCTGTCGCGGGTATTCGCCGGGGATTCGTTCTTCGGCCTCGAGTGGAAAAACCGGACCGCGGCCGGCGAAACCCGGCGGGTCCTGACGAACGCTTCACCCTACCGGGGGAAGGCCGAAGCGGTGGAGCTGGGAATCAGCGTGAACGTGGGCATCGGCGGGCAGGCGGCATTCCGGCGCGCGCCGGCGGAGAAGGATAGCCCTTTGGAACCAGGCCCGGCCGATCAGACCGGGACGGGCGCGTAGACGCTTTCCGCTTCGGCGACTATACGGTCGACCAGCTCCTTGACCGACGGGATGTCGGTGAGCTTCCAGACGTTCTCTCCGGAGAAGACCAGGCCTCCCTCCACGTCCCCGTTTCGGGACATGTCGAGGCGGTCGATTATGCAGAAGGAGTGGCTGCATCTCTTGAGGCAGCCCCGCTTGCATTCTCCGTCATAGACGCTTTCGCCGGCCCGGAGGCGATCGAGGAAGCGGTTCCTGATCGCGCGGCCCGGCAGTCCCACCGGGGAATCGATCAGGAGGACGTCTTCCTTTCGCGCGTTCAGGTAGGTCTGCTTGAATGCGTCGGAAACGTCGCACTCCTTGGTCAGGACGAAGCGGGTCGCCATCTGGACGCCGTCCGCCCCGTATTTGCCCATCATTTCGCCGATATCGTATCCGTCCGAGATCCCCCCCGCCGCTATCAGCGGGACCTTCTTGACGACCTTCCTGATCTCGGGGAACAGTTCGCGCAGCGGTCGGTCGGTGCCCAGGTGGCCCCCGGCCTCCTTCGCCTCTACGACGATGGCGTCCGCGCCGCTCTTTTCCGCGAGCTTTCCGAACTCGGGGGAGGAAACGATCGACACGATCGGGACGTCGTGCTGCTTGCCGATCTTGAAGACGTCGCGCGAGAACCCGGCGCCGGTGACTATCATGTCCACCCCGGCCTCGATGGACGCCATGACGGCCTCCATGAACTCCCGGATGGCGAACATGATGTTGACCGCGACGATACCGTCGGTCATCTGCTTCGCCTTGCGGATGTCCTCCTTGAGTTCGTCGATGGGAATGCCGGATCCCCCTATGGTCCCGATCCCGCCGCAATCGGCCACCGCCGCCGCCAGCGACGATGTGGACACCCGCACGGACATCCCCCCCTGCACAATCGGGATGCCGGCGGTAAATTTACCGATTTTAAGTTCCGGAAGCTTCAACGACCCCCACCCCCCGTAGGAATCAACCATTTTACCCCACGAGACACCGTTCGGCGATCAAAATTCGTTTTTTTTCACACCGCGCAGGGGAACGCCCGGCCGGGCAGCAGGGCCGTCCGGAACTCCCGCTCCTTAAGATCACGCTCCCTGAAAATCGACGCGATCTCGGACAACCGCGCTACACGATACCCCAACTCCGCCGCCCCCCGCAGAATTCCGGCGAAGGCGCCGCTCCAGATACCTCCCTCCGCCTCCGCATGGATGGGGAGAACATGGATGCCGCCGGCCGACAGGATCGAAAGTATTCTTTCCGTCCCTTGAGGCCCGCCCAGCTCCTCGAGGCAGGGAAGGTCCGAGGGGAGCTCCAACTTCCCCGTGCCTGCGAGAACGAAAGGAAAAGCGGCGCGCGTGCAGCTTAAGTACTCCCATGGATATCCCGCCAGCGCCGACACAGCCGGCCGGGAAAGCAGCCACGCCGGCGCGCCGAACGCACGGGGAGGATGCCCGAGGCAGCTTTCGTACGCGGAGAGGCCTCGATCGAGCCATTCCCGGACCCACCGCTCCTCTTTCGCCGGGAGCGCATCCTGCCATTCGCGATGGTCCCACGCGTGAAGTTCGGCGTTGTGTCCCTGCGCCTCGATCTCGCGGCACAGCCCCGGAAACGCTTTGGCTATCATCGGCGCCTTGAGGACAGTCCCGTAAAGGGCGGTCTTCATCCCATAGAGCCCCGGCGCATTCGTGCGGATCATCTTGAAAAGGAACTTCGGGCTTCGGAGCATCCGATAGACCGCCTTGCCCGAGTTGTCCGGTCCGAAGGAGAGGAAGAACGTGGCCGGGACGCCTGCGGACGAGAGGGAGGAAAGGAGCGAGGGGACCCCCTCCTCCATCCCCCGCCTTGTGTCGACGTCGACCTTAAGCCCGAGAATACGCTCGCCGGTCGTCGTCACTTCGGGGGCTCGTTCTCCTCGAGGAATGCGGAAAGCGTCCTCGCGAGAGCATCTTCCAGGCCGACCTTCGGACTCCACCCGAGGCATTCCTTCGCCCGCCGGATCGAGGGGGTG
>Ga0214473_10000877_pt1 | contig 41177 bp, 75 predicted proteins | sample RVTome_7_FD_203509 | JGI IMG/M metagenome (GOLD analysis project Ga0214473, IMG submission 203509) | Soil microbial communities from uranium-contaminated site in the Upper Colorado River Basin, Wyoming, United States - RVT98D197 | ecosystem: Environmental > Terrestrial > Soil > Contaminated >...
GGACGACACCAAACTACCCTCCCTGCTCTTACAACACTCACCGGCATACGATCTAATCGTGGAGGATGCTTCCCACAAGGGGGAACTCTCTAGACGCACCTGGGAGCTGCTATGGCCCCTCGTCGCCACTGGTGGGTATTACGTCATGGAAGACTGGCAGGTAGCGTTCTGGAAGGGTTGGCCGGATACCATGCTCAAGACCGCCGAATCATTCCTACGGGAACTGGCAACTCCAGACTCCCCGGTGGAGTCGATTAAATACCTGTACGGCCGTGTCATCCTCAAAAAGCGAAAGGTTTAACCCGGTGAAAGAAATCCTTAATACCGACATCTGGTCTCTCCATCGACCCAACAACTGGGTGGTCATCACAACCAACGGATACGTGAACCAAAAAGGGAAAGCGGTCATGGGGCGGGGGGTTGCGTTACAGGCAGCTCAGAAGTTCCCGGCTATACCCATGTTTCTCGCCAATGCCATCAAAACCTTCGGCAACCATGTTCACGTTTTCCATCACCCGTTTCGTCTGATCTCTTTCCCTGTAAAGCACCATTGGATGCAGACCGCGGACCTAGATCTTATTCGCCGGTCAACGGAAGAGTTGAAAGAGGCTTGGAACCAGGTGTCGGAAGAAACCGGGGGGAGGATATATCTCCCCCGCCCCGGGTGCAATAATGGGAGGCTCAATTGGAAAGACGTGAAGCCAATACTGGAACCGATCCTAGATGACCGATTCACAGTAGTGGAGATCAAACGAGAGTGATTTGACAGTTACCCGGAGTAGATGTACACTCCTAGGCAAGAGTTGATTCTCAGATGGCCTAAGGGCCGGTTGGAGCCTCCGAATCTCCCCCGGCCCTTCTCAAATTTAATGGCTAATAAGAACGGGAAAACCAAACGCGACCACAGCCGTAAACCACGAGTGACGAACTCAACCAACTTTCCCCGGGTGAGACGGCTTCCAACACGGGTACAGGCTGCATCGGAATTGTGGTTGGACATGTTCCTACGCAACATCGACACCCTTTTAGCCACTCGTCCGGAGCATATGGGAGTGGACGATGCAAGAGTTCTAGAAAGTGGGACTATTGCTATTGCGGAAAGAATGGCGGATCTTGCTCTAGACACATTCCAGAAACGCTGGCCTAACGCAGAATTATGATCCCTTCTCAGCTACTTTCCAATGCCGTCTCCCATCAAGGATTCCGCCCCCTCTCCGGCCGCTGCGTCATCAAGCTCGACGAAACTCCCACCATGGCCGGTCTCCTCCACATCCCCGACACCGCCCGGGGGCTTCGGATGATTACAGAGACCAGTAAGAGTGGCGTCCGTGGAGATATCGCCTACATGGGGGAAGTGTTAGCCATGACCCCCCGCAAGAACAAATCCGGTGAGTGGAAAGAGGAGCAGTTCAAAACGGGGGATAAAGTCTGGGTGATGCTGTTGATGGAAGACCTCGACGAACGAATAATTTGTACCCGAGTCGAGCGGGTGTATGCGGTCTTGGAGAATTAGATGGTCAGAACCAGTAGAAGTTTGATTTTTGACAATGATGCAGTCTGCCCAGATTGGCTTCTTTACTTTGTGGTGCTACTCATCAAAGAGTGGATCTAGTTCACCGACATCGTCACCTGACGACTCAACAGATGCCCCCAAAACTGGTCCAACGTAATCCCCATCTTGTCTGCCATCCTTGCCGCCACCGGCAGACTGGGCATACTTCTCCCGCTCAACACCTGGCTCACATGGCTCCGATTCACCCCCAGCTCCTTCGCCAGAAGCGTTCGATTCACTTTCCCCACCTTCCGCTCTAAAACAGCGTCCATACCTGGCACTATACCCTATCCCTTCCCCCCCGGCAACCCTCCCCCTGCAAATAAACCGGGTTAAAGGTGTTGACTGACAGTTACGGGGGGTATACACTAGTCTCCGCTCTAAAAAACTGATTCGGAAGGGCATCTGAGTAATATGGCGGGAATGCAGCAAGTACCCCGCAGTGTGATCTTGGCTGAGGCAAAACGGCAGCGTGACACACTAGCGTCCAGGGTGAAAGCAACCAAAGAGTCCATTGATATTCTGAGTGCAGCGGGGAAAAGGGCACTCGAACTCGATCCGGAGAAAACACTTCTCTCTACTCCACTAGGCCAGCTCGTCAACGGAATGATAGGGGCGCAACTTACACAGCTCAACGGCAGTCTGATAGAAGGGCTTGATGAGTTGGACAGAAGAAGTAAGCAGATAGAGATTGAAGAACGCTTGGTCAAGCCCTCCATTCAAGTCCCCAATCTGGCTGGTGGGGGCAGGCGTCAATGAACCGGGATATTGTAACAGAAGAAAAACTCTGGCAGGAACCGGATTGGAAATGCCCGCACTGCCATTTCACTAACCTAGCTATTCGTAGCTCATGCCGGAATTGTGGTTACGTCGGTGGTGAGATCTCAATTCACGAGGTGGCGGCATTGGAGGTCACTTCATGAGCGACCGTTCCGAACGTCCCCGCGGTAGACGCCGTCGTAACGATGGAGAAGAAGCCGTCTCCAACTCCGGCACTCCGTACATCGAAGCCAATACTGAGTTGGGCGAAATCCCCCTAGACGAAATTGACACCTTCGTCGTCCCCGGGAGGGATGAAAAGGGTGGACAGGCACATGTACAGTTGTCCATGACCCCGTACATGTACCGCCAAATCCAGATCGTCGTTGCATCCCGCCGTTTTCCCTACCTCGATGTGGCCGATTTTATCCGCCACGCCTGCTATCGCAACTTGGGCTTCTGCGTCTCGATCCGCCATTCCCTCCCGAAACACATCTCCCCGGCTCTTGAAGCCATGATGGAAGTCTGCCGGGATGCAGAGTTACGCTTGAGAGTCGCCGCGGCATTTGAAGAGATCGACCGGCAGATTGCAAATTGTTTGGGCCGACTAGAAATACCGGAAGCCATCCGGTTGATGACCATTCTTAAAAATCGAATCGACGAAGTGACCCCCTCCCCCCGGCAGAAACAAGTCAGATCCGAAATCCTCCGCAGATATGGGTACGTGTTGGAGCACAACGGGACCGTTCGTGCTGCCCGTGATGAGGATGATACGCCTGATGATGCCAAGACCGGAACAGCAGAAGAAAAAACGGGAGGAAAGGGGGACAACAAAGGTGGGTTTCATTAGTGGCAGATACTACTATCACCTGGTCAACACTCATTTCCCCCGAAGACTGGCACCGGTTACGGCTTGAACTGGTCGAGAACGGTCTTCCTATTCCCTACTCTCAGGGGATGGCACAGAACAAGAAGACTGGTTACCGGATGTCTTCCCGGTACGACCGGCCAACACCCGGTTTCAAAGTAGGGCGACTGACGATCACGGTGACCACACCAGAAGAGGTTCCCGAAGAGCCCGTCATTTCTTTCCTAAACAGATTATTCAACACCCAGGAGAACGGATGAGACAAATCTACGCCGTCTTCTGCACATTCCTTGTCGTAATCAGTCTGCCGTTCATGGCTGTGATCTGGGTTGGTGGTTTTATCTCTGCCCTGTTCACCTTGGCTGGACGGTCCGGGTTCAGATCCTACGTTAAAGCCCACAATCAATTCTCAGAAGATTCGGAATGACCGTCATCAATGACAAAGCAACTTACAATCTGGCTGCTCATAATAGTTCTTGGACTCTGTTTCAGCATGTACAAAACCGGGTATTTTATAGGCTACATGGATGCAATGAATCGCGCCCAAGACATCTTCAACCAGGTTCATAAGTGACCGCCACCCTACTACCCTCCGATCTCGGTCTCCCCGACAAGTTCAAAACTTGGCGTCCGGGGCAGTGGTCGAATATCGAAACAGCAGTCGCCACCGACAAACGCTTTATCGCCATGTCCATGCCCACAGGTGGTGGTAAATCCGTCGCCTGTGTGGCCTCTGCGATCCTCGAAGCCTCCCGTGCCATCTATCTCACCTCCACCAAGGGATTACAGACACAGCTCAAGGACGATTTCTCTTCGTGCGGGATGTTCGACATGCGGGGACGGCAGAACTACCACTGTGTCAAGGGGTCCATCTCTTGTGCAGAGGGACGGATACTCGAATGTCGGGACTCCTCGTGTCCCTATCAAAGCGACCGTTCCGAGTTTTTGACCGGCCAGCTAACCTCGACCAACTATGCCTATTACCTTTCCTCCATCATTCACTCCGAAGGTGTAGGAGAAGCCGGAATACTCATCATGGATGAAGCCCACAACGCTATCCAGGAACTCTCTAGCGCCATCGAGATCCGCCTTGAGCACAACAAGTCCAATCACATTTACCAGCACCTAGAAAGCACTCCCCCGTTCGGCAAGGGGATGGCTGAGTGGAGGACGTGGGCAACGTGGCTACTTCCCAAAGCCCAACGGATGCTCAAGGACATGAAAACCGGGGGGAATTATAAATGGCTCTCCGTGCTCGATAGCTTCGTACTGACCATCAGTAGGATTGCGGCCGTGTCCGACGAGTGGATCTTGGACGAGTCCAATTCCTCTGAAACTCTCATCTCCCCACTGTGGCCTACCGAGTACGCAGATCGTTACCTCTTCCAGTCCATCCCCCGGGTGATTCTGGCATCGGCAACCTTGGTCCCGAAGACTCTCTCTCTTCTGAACATCAAACAAGAGGACTCTATTTTCCTCTCCCAAGACCATACCTTCGATCCGAACCGCTGCCCGTTCTACCTCATGCAAGCTGGGTTCATCGATTACAAAATGACCCCCTCGACTTGGGCTCAAGCCATGGGGTGCATGGATACCATCATCGGACGCCGCCTAGACCGCAAGGGGATCATCCACACCACCTCTTACGCTAATCAGGAAAAGGTTCTGCGGGACAGCGACTACAAAGACATCATGATCGCCCCCCGGAAAGCCTCCGAGTTCCAAGCCTCTGTCCAAGAGTTCCGTGCCGCTGAACCTCCCCGTATTCTCGTCTCTCCGTCCGCCACCACCGGGTACGATTTCCCGTACTCAGAGTGTGAATTTCAAATCCTACTTAAAGTCCCATTCCTCGACGCCCGCTCCCCAGTCATGAAAGCCCGTCAGGAATCAGATAAGGAGTACACCCCCTATTTAACAGCTCAGACTTTAGTTCAGACTTGCGGTCGCCCCATGCGTGCCCCAGACGACCGCTGTGAGAATTTCATCTTAGACCGGCACGCCAGCCGGTTCTTAGGAAAACCAGAGAAGGGCGGATATCGCCATCTGGTCCCGTCGTGGTTCATGCGGCAAGTTCGCTACCCCGATGGGCAACCGCAACCACCACCACCGTTATCTGAAACCCGTAAAGCAACATAGATCAAAAAGGAGAAAGGCACCAAATGGCTGATGTAAAATTCGTATCCAATGAAATTGACGATTTTGAAGGTGGGGGACTATACCCCGGGGGGTCAGGCGTCATCTCAGAACTGAAATACGTTCTCTGGGACTACGACGGCAAGCAACCCCCCAATTCCGTGGTAGCCGTCCATATGAAGTTCACCCCTTCAGACGGCTCCAACGAAGGCAAACCGGTAGATCACTACTGGTCTGTCGGTCCAGCTTCCGACTTCGCCCCCGATCCCGAAGGTGGACGCCTGGTCGTATTAAAGGCCAGAGAGCACCAGAGTGAAAGTTCCAACTGGGCATTTGCACTTAAAAAGTTCCACCAGAACTGCGGGCTCGAAAAGGGGAAGCTGTCCACCGATAAAGGGCTTCGGGTCCTCGACGGCACTGTAGCCACGTTCGTCCGTGAAGACCAACCCACCCGTGAAGGTCTGGCCGAACAGAAACCCGCTGGTGAGCAGAAGAAGTTCAAACCCACCACCCTCGTCCCCACCAAAGCTAAATTCCCCTGGGAGAAGGGTGCCGGTCGAGCTGCTACCAAGCCCGCTGCCACTGCCGCTGCCACCGCTACCGCCACCACCGCCGCCGCTTCCAACGGTGCTGGGGAAACCGACCTCTCCGTTGTCATCAAGGAACTGTTGACCAACGCCGGGGGTTCCATGGAGTACGCCGAACTGCCCAAAGCCCTCTTAGGTGCCCTGGGGAGTATCGACCGCCAATCCCGCACCGCCATGATCGGGAAGGCCAAAGATCCCGAGTTCATCACCTCCCTGGCCACCGAGAACGGTTGGACCTTCGACGGAAAGGAACTCGTACTCTGATTCTGACTCCTCCTGAACTGCACACAGTCCTCCTCCGGGACTGTTAGGAGAGTCCCCCGGGAGCGGGTAACGTGGGGGCGGGTAAGACCGATCTGCCACTCACCTCACGTACTTCCCACCCTGTTCCCGGGGGTATTTTTAGTGCCAAAATTTATGCGAATCACCAAATTTGAACTCCTCCCAGAATCCGACTTGTTAATCCGCTTACGAACCGTCCGTCTCCGCGGGTTCGATCATGCCCAAGTGTACAGGGCTTCCCACATACAAGTTATCCGCACGATCCCGGCGTCCTGCAAACCGGCACAACGCTACGTCCTCAAAGGTGGCGTCAACACGATCCTCCGTCTTGCCTACGAGTTTGCCTTCAAGGGGGTGGATATCTTCAGTCTCCGTGGGGTACTCCTGTTCTGGTTGGATGGTCAACAAGAACCCATTTCTTTGCTTCCTCCCATCATCGAAGAATCAGTTGACAAAGACGGCAGCTTAATCTTACTCATCAACGATGGCATCCATCGCATCTACGCAGCCAACAGACTAGGGGTCAACATCAACGTCGTCACCATTTCCAATGTCCCCCATGAATACCCCTACTACGCCTATCCACTTCCCGGAGGCTGGTCTGCCGTAGAAGAAATCAATGCCCTCACCCCCGATTACGAACGCAAGGAATACCGCAATCCAGCCGACTACAAAGCTCTCTTCCGGGACTTCAACGAGGTCTTCCCCGGGGTCCAAAAGAAGAGGATTTAACCCGGTTAAACGTCATGGTTGCCTACCGTCTCAGCCAGAAACTCCACCTCAGAAAGGAGTCCGACGCCCAACGCTCCCCTGGGATACATCTCTCAGGGGTATTGCGAGAGATCGCCCTTGCCACCGGGGAGTTGGACAAGAAATACGGGGACCAGGATCTAGACGAGCTAATCGCCGATACTGCTCCTGAAGAGGTGGGGGATGATGGCGTTCTCATGCGGATAGTTATGGGACTCGCCTGGGAGGATTGGTTAGGCCCCAAAATTGAGAACGCCGTCTATCATCCTGGGGAGTTCTGTTTGAACGATATTTACGCTACCCCGGATGCCATTGGGTTTGATACAGAGGGTGGGTATTTGTTGCACGAAATCAAAGGGACGTTCAAGTCCTCCAGGAAAGACATCACCTCCATCCGTATATGGATGTGGCAGGCCATGGGGTATTTGATGATGATGTCGGAGAGGTATCAGGAGTCGTGTACTAAAGCCGTATTCCACCCGTTGCACTACAAAGGAGACTATCGAGGGATCGACCCGGAGTATTGCCCCACGTTGATTGAGTTTGAACCAGAAGAGATCACAAGCAATTGGAACATGATCCTGACTAACAAGCATCTGGCTAAACCAGAAGGTGTACGTGCCGGAGCTTAAAGAAGGGGACAAGTTCTGGCTCATGGGTCTAGACTGGAAACCCCTGGCAGAAGTCACCATCATCCGTGTCTTCATCCTAGCCGGGGTGCCGGGGTTTGCCATCCACGAATACGAAGGTTGGTTCCGCGTATCCCACATCGAGACCGGAGCCCTGGTATCAGAGGGCAGGGACGACGCGGAAGCATTCGTCAGAGCCCGGGCCTATGCCAAAGACAAAGGCGGCAAAGACGGTCTCTTGCAGCTCATACGAAAAACACAAAACGGAATTGAAGAAAGAAAAGGGAGAAGGAAGCATGTTTAAGAATCTATTCGGCCGGGACCAGGAACGGGACGCCCGGGAGAAGAGGTTGAACGAGACGGTTACCGGTCTCATGAACACCGTGGAAGCGCAACGCCGTCTCATCATGAAGCACGAGAATCACATTGCTGACATCGGTCAGCAGAACGAGGATCTGAGAAAGTCCATCACCATCACTCACCAGCAGAAGAAAGCCTACGACGAGCAGACCAACGTAATCCTAGGCTTCCAAAAGGACACCAACCGTCTCGCCATGTGGCTCCGCAACAACAAAGCCGCAGAGATCGCCGCGGGGAAGCACAAGGGGTTGGAGTTGATAGACGTGATTTTGATGTATCTCGGTGGCACGAACGAGCAACCTAAGGGGGCCACAATTGAGAGACCTAACTAGTTTCTTCACCAAGATCGACCCCAAAAAGGAAGACCCTCCCCGGCTGGCCGTATCTCTAGATGGCCTGGAGAAACGGGGGAAGACGTATTGGGCCATCATGACTCCCCCCGATCCCATTGCTGTTATCTCCAACGACACAGGCACGGAAAACATCGTCCGGATGGCCATGAAAAAGGGGCGGAAGATTTATGGCAACGGGATATTCGATGTCTCGTTCAAGACTCCTGACCCCAAAGTGATTGCCGCCAAAAACGTGGATGCCGAGGAGCACGCAGCTTGGCAAACCGCCTGGGCTAGATACAAAGAGGGGATCTACAAAATCATCGACGACAAAACCATCCGCACCGTGGTCAAGGATACCGAGACTGGGTTGTACGAACTCGCCCAGCTCTCCACCTTCGGTAAGCTGAGATCTAATGCTCGTAAAGACCTCTGGGCGGAGCTGAACGCGGAATACTGCAAGGTGTTCTGGGATCTCTACAAGGGACGGCCGGATCTGAATATCATCATGATCCACAAGTCCAAGAAACAGTACGAGAAGAACTCCAAGGGGGATGAGGTGTGGAACGGGAAGTATGAAAGGGCAGGGCATAAGGATGTTGGTTTCCAGGTGGATCTAACTCTTAATTGCCAGTGGGATTCGACGATGAAGGATTTCTACACAGAGATCGACGTAAACCATCCTGTACGGTACATGGAGAATCGGGATAACCTGATAGGCAAAAAGTGGTTTGCCGCGGATGAGAATGACCCGTCCCACTTCGCAATCTTGGCCATGACCGTGTTCCCGGAGACGGAATTAGACCCGGGGTATTGGGGGTGGAAGGGGTGACACTGCGGGAACGGGTTCTACGTTGGCTCATACGGCAGCTCCTACACAAAGAAGAGCTGCACAAACTGGAGCACATTCGAGACTACTTCTTCATCGCCGGATCTCCTGAACCGGGGACACGGCAACTGGTATCCATAGACCGGCGGGACCGCCATTTCATGTGGCGTATTCTAGACCTGATCGTCTCCCCTGGTCCTACCCAACCCCCCGTATGGTGTGAATACTGTGCAAGACACGGGGCCACGGAGCTTATAACACCGGACGGATCTATGCCACTCACAATTTGCAGAGCGTGTCAGCTCTGGATTTCCAGTAACGGGTTCAATAAAACAGGACCCAATGAACACGACACCGAAGAAATAGAGTCAATCTGGTCAAACGTGAAACAGAGCTGAACTTACATGTCCCTCATCTGCCGTCTCTTCCACTGGCCTAAACCCCACTGGAATACCATCATGGAAATCCCCATCTGGGAAAGACAAGCTGGTAATGTTGTCACTACTATTGGAGACCGGCCCATCAAAGAACAGTATTATCAGAACCCGGACAAAACTCTATCCAAGCACATTGAACCAGATCTCGACTTCAAACTAATCGGCAAACTTATCGAGCAACGCCGCAAGTGTTTTTCATGCAGCTACGTCCGGGTGAAGTATCAGAGATTCAAAATATGACCGAATGCAAACTAGCTCACGGATGTCTGATCGAGGGCGGCTGTGAACCCGGCAGGGAGAAGTGCGACGTGGTCATGGAAATCTACGACCTTGACCCCTTTCCCAATCTCGAAACCATGAAAGAACGCCCGTACCACATCTCACAACTCATCCGTCTCCACCAACCTATCACCGGCTGTTCTTTTGGCTTCCACATCGAAGGCCCCGGCTGGCCTCCCGGGAGGATGTATGTTGGGACTACGGAAGTCTGTGGGGAGCATCTGATGAACGCAATGAACATGGCTTACAACTGGGGAGTTAGGAAAGGGAGAAAAGGAGACTGATATGGGAGCCTGGGGAGAAAAGGGATTTGACAACGACACCGCGGCCGACTGGTTGGATGATGTTGTAGGCATTCTAAAGTTCTTGCTCTTGCGGGCCTTTTGGAGCCGCTGGCAAGAAGAAGGCATAGCAGCCGCAACTTACCTAACAGAACTCCCAGACCACATCCAGGAGCGTCTTGGCGTTCACGTCTTCTCAGAAGCACTGGAAGTGGTTGAAGAGGAGCTGCTACCAGAGCATATCAAAACCTGGAAGCACCCAAAAAAGAGACTGAAGTTCTTGTCTCACCTTCGATCTGTATTACTTGCACGCCATGGACTATTCAAGGAACCAAAACGAAGAAGGAGAACGATTACCCATGAGAAAAACAGAAGAGCTGGCCGATCAGAATAGCTGTCTTAACCGCGCCAAAGACGACGAGATGTTATTCGTCCTCCTAGGCCGAGACATCGCCGCCCCCGCTGCCATCCGCGCCTGGTGCAAAGAGCGTATCCGCCTGGGTAAGAACAAACGTGACGACGCCCAAATCCGTGAAGCTCTTGCGTGCGCCGATTTCATTGGTGGGAGTGACCAACAATGACCCACTGGGACGCCCGCTGGTTAGCCCAAGCCCGGGGAGTCGCCTCCTGGTCCCGTGACCCCCGGCGCAAAGTAGGCTGCATCATCGTCGATTCAGACAACAACCAACTCTCCGGTGGCTATAACGGCTTCCCCCGTGGGATAGCGGACGACAACCGGCTCAACGACCGCGACCTCAAACTAAAAATAGTCGTCCATGCTGAAGCCAACGCCGTAGCCGGAGCCGCCCGCAATGGCCACAGTATCAAAGGAGGTACAGCCTACATCACCCACTACCCCTGCTCCCAATGCGCCTGTTTGCTCATCCAAGCTGGAATCCAACGTGTTGTGTATGGTGTTCAATTAGGATATTCCGCAGAGTGGGGTCCTGATTTTGCTCTAGCCTTAGAACTTTTGGAAGAAGCCGTAGTTGGTGTATATAAATTTGGGGGATTAGATACATAAGTACAGGGAGTTGAGCACATGAAGAAAGCACTGGATTTACTAGAAACTATCTGCGTGGTTGCGGCGTTGGCGGCTATGGTCGTATCGCTGGGCATCGGACTGCGTCATCCTCATCCTGGAGTTTTGGATATTGAAGGCGCTACACTTGCTGCTTCATGCTTGTTCGCGTTCTTGGCCTACATTTTGAAACCACGAGGCAAATGGTGAACACTGTGCTCAAGTATATAAATACCTAAATTTGAATAGATGCCTCAACACGACTCCATCATCTACGTGGACACCCGCGAAGACCAACGCCCCCACCCGTTCAAACCCGATAAAACGGTAGGCACCGACATGCTAGATCTCGTCCGTAAACATCGGGACCATCCCAAAGCAGCTCCCAAATTCCTAGCCGCGGGGGACTTCTACTTCGCCGGTAACGGTCCAAAGGGGCCAGCGCTATTCGGTATTGAAAGAAAGCGTACCAAGGACATGTTATCGTCCATCCGGTATGGCAGATTTGCAGGCGAACAGATCCCCAAACTGTTCAACCACTATGAGTTCGTCTTCCTCATCCTAGAATCTCGTGCCAAAACCAACTGGCAAACCGGGATACTTGAAGAATCCTACGGCCGTGAAACCTCCCCCGTCACCTTTGGCAACGGCCGTCAGACGTTCTTAGGGTTAGAGTTGATGTCCTGGATGAACTCCATCTCCGTAAACACCCCTATTCGTATCATTCGCACCCGGGATGAGAAGGAGACAGTGGAATGGGTTGTCGCCCTCAACCACACCTTTTCTAAACAATGGGACGAGCACTCCGCCCACGTTGCCATCCACCAACCCCAGGAGTTCGCCATGGTGGGTAAAGCAAGTACCGTTCGTCGGATGGCTCACACGTTAGAAGGTGTCGGCTGGGATAAGTCAGGCAAGATCGAACACCACCCTGGGATAGGCTCCGTGGCCGACTTCATCTGTAAAGATTCAATGAAGTGTGAAAATGAAGGACGATTCAAGACGAAGGAAGACTGGTCCAAAATCCCCGGCATCGGCAAGGTGCTGGCTGATAGGATCTGGAAACAACTACACGGGCAATACGACCCGGATGTATTGGAGTAAAACTGTGGCAGATCTTGGTATCACTATCCCCGACTCTCTAAACGTCCCAGCATCAGAGATGTCTGCTTTCAAAAAGTTCCTTCAACAAATGACTAACCGCCGCGGAGTAGGCTTTATCCGCTACGGCCTAGTTATTCATCGCCAAGGTTACATGAGCAAACTAGAAACAGAATTAAAAGCCTACAAACGTACTGGCAACCGGGAGCAACTGATTAACATAGCCGTATACGCTTTCTTAGAATCCTATGCCCCCGAGAACGAAAAACACCACTTTGACGCTAACGTACGTTCCGTGACACGCAAAAGGGATTAACCCGGTTAAACCAGGAGAACAAAAAACGAATGCCCCGCCCCCCTTCCAACCCGTTCGACCGCCTCATCTCCGGCCTCCAAGAAGGTTTAGACCTCTTCCTCGACGACCTCCAGAACACCGCCGAAGACTTCCTAATCACCATCAACCGGGAAGCTGCCCGTAACCTCCGCAACCAGGTCCACATAGCTACCCAGCACCAGGCCCCCAGACGACCCCTACGCCCTCCCGTGAGTCCAAGGGGGCAATCCCATACCCCACCACCTCCGAACGCCCAGAGAGCGTCTAAGCCCCAGGAGAAGACCGCCTACGATTACCTCGAAGTCAGCCCCCATGCCAGCCGGGAGACGATTGTAGCGGCCTTCCAGTCCCTAGGCCGACGCTTCCACCCGGATAACCAAAAAACGGGGGACGCTGAGAAGTTTAAGACGATCTCGGCCGCATACACGATTTTGAAGGACCCGAAGAGACGTAAAAAATATGATCGAACTATGGGAGTGTAACCAGTGAGATATCTAACTACACTGTTTCTAGTTGGCCTACTTCTTTGTGCTTGCAAGATGTCAGAGCAGGAACTTCCTTTCAAAGATGAATACGGTACAACCATCTATTATCGAGAGCACGGCATTTGTGATCGTGCAAGTGTTTTAGATGACTCCTTCATGCGTTCCCATCATTATCCAACAGGCAAGATGTATGGAATCGTACTCGAACAAGGTAAGTTAGTCCCTCCGGTGGAGAAGGCAGTGTCAGTCACAAAAGGGATAGTGTGGATGTGCCGGTACCATATCGCCGAGTGGATTGGAATAGACCCCGAAACCGGCAAAAGAGCTGTATGGAGACCTAGACGATAAGGAGTATGATTATGAAAATTCTACACGGCACAAGAACCATCGACGCAAAGTATCACATCGAGATACGCAACCGGGAGGAAGAAGGATCTGCTCCCATGCTGGTCCCGGTAATCGTCAACTCTACAACCGGCAAGGTGCTCCCGGAGGATGAACCGTTGATCCTCTTCCGTGGTCAGGATAAATTGGTGCATCCTCTGCTGTTAGTTTATGCCGATATGTGTCTGGCAGAGGGAAGCCCAAAAAAACAAGTAGATCTGGTGGATGATACTCTAGCCAAATTTGACCGGTTTGCTGAAGAGAACCACGACAGGATGAAGGTACCAGACTGATGCCGGGACAACTCGAACGAGGTGCCGTCTGCCCAATGTGCCAAATTGAACTCGTTGCCATCGTGGATACCAGCAACACCGCGGGAGTCACCCGGGAGTATTACCACCACGCGGAGATAGGCTACACCAAGCCCAAATGCCAACGGTTCTTCTCTAATCACAACGAAGCACGGCAAGAGAGGTGGATGCTTGAAACCCACAAAGCCACCCAGTAAAAAGAAATCCCCGGAGCAAATCGCCAGACTCAAACGCCGTGGGGGTAAAGTAGCCGCGGCCAACCCGGAGAATAAACCCATGCACCTGGTTCCAAAACGCTACACCAAATACGTGGACGGATACAGCCGACAATGACACTAATAGCGATAGCCGGAATTAAAATCCGAAATGACGAAGATGACATCGTAGTCCTGGTATATACCGGTGCTGAATTTGTGGAAGTCATCCGTGAGCAGGGGAAATTTGGAATACAGGTTGGAACCATGGATCACACTATCACCGCTGAGGGGATACACGACGCCTTAAGGACCAAGCATAAATGACCCGGGTAGTCTCCCTCCGCTCCGGCGAACCATACGATATCTTGGTTGACCGCTCTTCCCCATTCGGCAACCCCTTCTCCCATCTCGCCGATACCCTTGCCCATTATCGAACTCCCACGAAATACGAATCCGTCCGTCGATTCTCCCAATGGGTACGGTTGAATCCGGACCTCATCCGCAGAATCAGGACAGAACTGAGAGGTAAGACTCTCGCCTGTCACTGTGGACAGAATAATATCAACCGGGGGATGTGTCACGCCACCATCCTGGCCAGGATTGCAGAGGAGTGATGCACTGTAGTTTCTGTTCTAAACCACAACAAGAAGTCTGGCACCTGATCGCCTGCCCAGATAGCCAAATCGTAACTGTCTATATCTGTGATGATTGTGTGGACATCTGCAACCTGATCTTAGATGAGGAATCCATAAAGCAGTTTGGGGCTTCTGAACAGGCAGAGTTTTACGACAACCTAGCACTGTCTATTTTTCCTGAAACCATCCTGGCCAAGATTGCAGACGAATGATATACGGAGTAACAGGTCATCGGCCAGACAAAACCGGGGGATATGGAAGAGATTCCGAACAGCTCCTCTACAACTTTGCCCATTACACCCTCACCTCTACCCTCCTCCCCGATGACACCATAATAACCGGCATGGCCCAAGGTTGGGATCAAGCCATAGCCCTGGCCTGCCACTCCCTCGATATCCCCTTCACCGCCGCCATCCCCTTCCCCAACCAAGACGCCCTCTGGCCCCGCCAAGCCAGAGATGACTACCGCAATCTCCTAAAATACGCCACCTCCGCCGTCATCATCTCCCAAGGGGGATTCTCGACAGATAAGATGCAGCTCCGTAACCAATGGATCGTGGACCACTCCTCCGGGATACTCGCCCTCCACGACGGGTCCAGAGGTGGGACGTACAACTGTATCCAGTACGCCAAGGGGAGAAAGCCTATTGTGGACCTGTGGGATAAGTGGCAGGCTTATCTAACGACCGGGAGGCTGCTTTGAAAATAGATCCACCCCACCACATCTGCCCCAACTGTAATGGACAAATATCAGTGAAGGAGATCAATCGTCAGACTGCGGAAATTGAGAAAGGAAAAAAGGCTCTTCGGAAAATACCAGCTACTCAAAGACCTTTCTTCATTTTCAGTCTTGAAACCTATGGGGAACATAGTGGGACCTTCAAAGGTCTGCATTGTCGTATGTGCTATAAATCAGCCAGTGAAAAACATGATACGGGTTGTCCTGTCGGCAAATTATGACCCGTTGTGCTCTCTGCCCCCGCCACCGTCCCCCCGTCCCCTCAGTCGGCCCCAAACCAGCCCGGGTACTCTTCCTCGGTGAAGGTCCGTCTTATGAAGAAGACCGCCTAGGTGAACCCTTCAAAGGGAAGACCGGGATAGAACTAACAGGGACCTACATGCCCATCGTAGGCGTCCCCCGGTCAGACGTTCACATCTTCAACGCCATGGCCTGCTCCAACAAGGCGTACGAGAACCCCACCCCAGAACAGGCCATGTCCTGCTCCTCCGTCCACCTGGGTCCTCTATTAGCCGAAGTCCAACCTGAAGTCATCGTCGTCATGGGAGCCGTTGCCTGTTCCCTGTTCCCCGAGATCGAGAATCTCAACCTACAACACGGCCGTCCCCTCCGTGGAAAGTGGGGGAGCTGGTCAGGTATCCTCTTCCCGTCCTACCACCCATCCGCTGGTATCCATTCCACCGGGTACATGATCTCCCTCATGCAGGACTTCAACGACTTGGGGAAACTGCTCCGTAATCTCTACTCGTACGGGAAAGCTGAACTAGAAGGCTGGCTGACAGACGGTTGGACTCCGTTTGAAGAGGATCTATACCCCAATCCGGATTACCAAGTCATCCGCACCCTGGACGACCAGGTAGACTACTTCTCCCCATGGGCTCACCAAGAGGGCAAAGGTCTCTTCGTCCGTGGCCTCCCCCTTGGCACCGACACAGAGTCCACCCCAGATGGACGTGCCTACTGCCTTACCGTCTCCCACACCCCAGGCACCGGCCGTCTAATCTACACCTCCGACACCGAATCCATCCGCCGTTTCCGCAACCTCCTAGAAATCCACTCCCCGGAACTCATCTTTCACAACTACCTCCACGACATAGTCCCGTTCACCGAAATGTACCTCCCCATCGTCAACATGTACGACACCATGGTCCGTGCCTACAATCTCTGTCTCGGCGGGGGTGCCGACGACGAGGATGGAGAGTCAAGAGCTGGCCGTGGGTCCCTATCCCTCAAAATCCTGGCCTACCGCTACTGCAATATGCGTATGACCTCCTTCCGGGACACTGTCTTCCCCCATTCCGTCCCCATGGTTAGACGGTACCTGGCAGATGCACAGATGGCCTTTGCCGTGTCCGACGCCCCTCCCCGGTGTAAGACGTGCGGGCACCCCCAGACCCGCCATACGAAGCGTGGGAAGGCCCAACGTCATACCGGGGTGTGTTTGGACAGTAAATGCCTCTGTACCTCATATAAGAAGCCTGAAGCCCCTACAAAACAGCCTGACGATAAACTGTTGAATCTGCTATACCGCAAGGTATCTGGCCTACTGGATGATATCGACACCCAAAAACCAGATCTCAACCCCTGGGACCGTCTAAAACAATGGCACGACCACGATCATAGGTACCTGGAAGACATTTTAGGCCCCTGGCCGGTCCCTTCCATAGCCCACGTCCCCGAAAAAGACCTCCTCCAGTACGCTTGCCGGGACTCTGATGCCGATCTTAGGCTCAAAATGAAGCTCGATACCCTGGTCCCATGGGTGTTTTGGGAGCCTTAACGGTTTAACCCGGTTAAACATGCACCATCAATTAACAGAAGAGGATCGGCAACGTGGCAACTTCACAATGTTAAGCAAACTTTACTCCAAGTTGTCAGATACTCCACAAACAGTCGAGGAATTGTGTGGAAGGCAGCGCGTTTGGCGAACTAACCTACTCCTCATGCGTTTGGAAAAATACAACCAGGTTGAGCGGGTCACAATCCATCGGAAAGGTAAACGTCCAATCTTCAGTTGGAAGAGAAAAGCGAATACTAGGCGAACGTAACTCACCGACATTTAACCCGGTTAAAGGAAACGACACTTTTTTCTGCACTAGCGTAAATCAGTGTGCATTAAGGTACCTTCATAATCGAGGGTTAAGTTGTTGACTGCGTACGTGTGACGCGGGCGCGTGCGGTTGTCACGTATTTTAGTTTTTGTAAAAACTAATTGACTAGCCAATACATATATAGTACTGTCTGTATTCGGGTGTTGGGCATCCCACGGGTCTATGGTCACAAGCACAAGCCACAAGAACGTACTACGGGTCTCGTTCCTTGAACGGGACGACAAAACAGCCCAAGTCGAGATCGTCTGTCTAGTCAGGGCCATCGAAGAGGGCCTAGAGATACAGTACGTGCAGCACATCTACCGCAACCGTGAGATAACGGCCGATCCCTGGCAGGAACGGCGAATCCGGCTCCCCCTCGTAGCCTCCATGGTGTCTTCCATCCACTCCGGGGTTATGCACCAGCTCTGGTCCAAATTCGTAACCAAGATCGTCCCCGTAGACCCAGAGCTACTTTCCAAAGAGATCGAGCCATGATGATCCATCAGTTGCTTGAGAATGTCTGGAGCCGCGGCAAATTCACGGAGCCAATAACATACCCCCGCTCCGAGACCCGTTACGCCATCAGTCAACTCTGCCGTCTCGCCGATCTCACCCACGCAGATCTAGCCTCTTTCTGCAACGTCACCCCGGCCCACTTCCGCAACATTGAAGTCCGCAACTCCCGCATTAACCCGGTGATCTGTGAAATCCTTCAACGGGTGGCACTCGACTACCACCTCCCCCGTCTCTCTTTCTGGTTCAAAGAGCGGGCTCTGATGGAACGTCATACCCAGCGTGCCAATAAACGGTGGGGCTTATGAGAAAGCCTAAAAAGCCAGTAACCGAGGACCTCACCCGTGAACAAAAGCGGGTCATCAACATGGTGCTCACCTATGCTTCACAAGACACCTACCTCGAAGACTGTGAAAAGCAACGCCGTGCCCAGGAAGCCGCCGCCGCCGATGACTTTGAACGTGCAGCCAGGGAATGGGAAGTCCGGGAAGCCGAAAGAAAACGTCTCTGGGGTAAGAAATTCCCCCGGGTCCTAGGCCAAAAACCCGACGAACCGATTAACCCGGTTAAAAGTGGCAAAACCCTGGCCAAGCGGGGGTCCAGGAAACGCGCTAGGACGAATTTAGGGGGGTAGGGGGCTACCTTAGAGCCTCCTAGGGCTTGAAAATTGCACCAGCAACGTCTAATGAGCTAGTTTGGGCATCGTAGGATGGCAAGGAGACTGGAAAATGGCATCTGAGACCACTATAACGTCGGGGAAGGGTGATTTAAGGTGGTTTTTGGACCTGTGCATCGTCGGATTGACGGTGGTAGGCAAAGTTCACCAGTTACCGGCTCTGAGTGATGGGGAGAAATACCCCGGCCAAATCAAAAAAGAGAGTCCGTGGCAGGCTACTGGGATGAAAGATACCTGGTGTGACACTGATCTTGGGCAACATAACAAGTTTGCGGATGCGAGGAAGGCAGTTGAGGAGTGGCATTGGGGGATAGCTGCACGGAAGATGGAGGCACAGAGGGCAAAACTCCCCTGTAACGTGCATGCCAACTTTAGAGCCGGGTGTGTGATGTGCGAGAGGGCAAACGAACCGAGATGAAAGTTACTCCTGGGGTCAGATTCAGAGACGATAACCGGCGCGTCTGGGTTGTGGACTCTTTGATTCCGAGAGATGGTATTCATTACGACTGCAATCTTGCTTTATGCAGTCCAATGTTTACTCCCCCGGAGCCGAGTCACGATACCTGGTCTGCTGTGACAGCGTTGTTCAAAGTTGGGTGGATTGAGCAAACCATGCAAGATCCTCCGTATCACAAGAAGGACTGTCCGCAAAATCTAACCTGGGATACGTCGAGTTGTAGTTGTGGAGTGTTGGATTGATGCAGACCTATGAGCCCGGGATGGAGTTGTACGGGGGTGTTCATTACTCCGACTATCCGGACCCCGACAACATAACCAAGATGGATCTGGGTTGTTTACCCATGATCGCCGATTTCCATAAGTTCGGTATCCGGCTCGACATCCCTTTCCTTAACAATCTCAACTCCCGTATCGAGACGATCCAGAAGGAAATTGAACTCGAAACGGAAATCTACATTGGAAGCTATCAATACCGCACGTCCAAAGGGGCACTGATCCCGTTCAGCATTGGGAGTCGTGACCACTTAGCCCAACTCCTATTTGAAGAATGGAAGGTCCAGGGGGATGACCCGGTTCCGTTAACTCCCAAGGGGAGGAGGTTCGAGGTCTCGGAAGAGATCATGGAGCCGTTCAAGGATCGTCACCCGGCAGTCCCCGGGATTATTGAGTGGCACAAGTCGGAGAAGCTGAGAAATACCTACACTTCCGTTCTGCCATTGCAGGTAGACAGTGATTCCCGGCTGCATACCCAGTTCAACGCAACCGTCGCATCGACCGGCCGTCTGTCGTCGTCCAATCCAAATCTCCAAAACATCCCCATCCGGACCAAGCTGGGGAAAGAGATCAGATACGCCTTCACCTGTGACCCGGGGTGGCGTCTTCTCTCCGCGGATTACTCCCAGATAGAAATGGTGTGGGCAGCTCACAGATCGCAAGACCCTACCATGCTGGACATCTTCCGCCGCGGACAGGATCTCCATGACCGTACCGCGTGCTCTGTGTTCGGTCTCGACTATGAAGAGGTCCAGGCACTCAAGAAGCTGGTTGCCGACAAACTAGCCACCGTAGCCCAAACCTCAGAGTTCAACGACTTCAAACAATTCCAACGCCTCCCTTGTAAAACGGTTGGATTCGGCGTCCTATATGGTCAGACTGCGGAGGGGTTGCAAGCCTCTCTGGCATCAGAGGGGATATTCTGGACCATTGAACGGTGTGAGGAGTTCATCACCCAGAAATTCTTTGCCGTCTACACCCTGTTGAAAGCGATGCTCGACCGCGATTATGCCTATGCCACTCGCTACGGGTTGATCTGTGACGAGTTCGGCCGGGTGAGACTGGTTCCCGAAGCGAAATCCCAGCTCAAACGCATCCGCAACGAGGGGTTACGCAAAGCTGGCAATCACCCGGAGCAATCCTCTGCCCAAGGGTCTATCAAAATCGCCATGGCCCGTCTCACCCCGATCTGCCGGAAATTGGGGGATAAGATGGTCCGTCCTCTTCTCCAGATACACGATCAGCTCATCTTGGAAGTGATTGCACCGTTTGTAGAGGAGTTCTCACACGTCGTACGGGAGGAGATGGAGGCCGCTACTCCCCTGACGATCCCGGTGAGGAGTTCGTCGGACATTGGAGAGAGGTGGGCAGAGTTATGACAAACCCTCGATTCTTTTGCCACCAATACATCGACACTAATAAAAGTAGCTACGAACTCTGGGCTAGAATCTTCCGTGCTCTAGCTGACTGCGAATCGTTTGCTGTGACTGTAAACACCCAGGACGTGGATGGAAATATCACCTCTGTTTATTTTTGGAGCGACAAAGCATGAGAACTCTTTGGCACATCCTGAAATACTGCCTCTTCGGTCATCACGACTGGATTGGTCTCACCGATGGCAAACGAACTCTCTACGTCTGCGAACACTGCATAAAACGAACCTGGAAGGAGCCTAAAATATGGAGGCCGTGAACAGCATCAAATTCCGTATCCCCCGTCCCGAACTCGAATCCCTCCGTGAAAGAGTAAGCCAGAAGGGATTCCAGATCTGGGGGGATAGTGGGACTACCAGTTTCCGTGGGGTTCATGTCAAGTATATCTACTCCGATTCAATCCTCACCATCACTGTTGTTAGAACTTCCTTCGTGTCTGTTTCCTACGCTCTGGGCAAGATCAAAGAGTGGACAGGGTTGGAGCCAGTCTGAAGTACTAGGGTGAAATTCAGTACTTCTAAGTGCGTTTAACCGGGTTAAAGAATCGCAGTCTGGGAGCATAATTGAAGACGTGGAAAGAGCTGCTTATCTGGCCGGGTTGGTCTGGGCTGCACGATATCGGGCATTCTGTTGCCATCGGCACGATTGCCTGACGGAGAGGGGGCATTGTCCCTGGTGCATTGTGGAAACGATGTACGGGGTGGCGGTGCCTTCTATCCGGGAGATTATGAACCGATGACTACAATTTGGAAGTTTTCGCTTAAAGTAGTTGACTCACAGATGGTGGAGATGCCCCGTGGGGCAACCTTACTCTGTGTTCAAGTTCAATGGCATGTACCCTGTCTCTGGGTGCAGGTTGATTCAGAACAGCCGAAAGAGAAACGCGAAATACTGACGGTTGGTACAGGGCACCTTATGCCGGAGAAAATCGGCTCGTACCTTGGGTCCTACCAGTTAGAAAATGGTGCTCTGATCTTTCATGTATTTGAAGGTGACCAATGACCAACTACAACAAACTCTGGCTCAAGTGCAATGTCAACGACTCCGTAAAATTCGTCCCTGGACCTAAGGGCAGAGAGACATTGCTGAAAAAGTACGGTCTTGAATACATGAATGCCGTCCACCCCGGCTGGGAGAAGGATGGAGCTGTGATCCAAATGCAGTTCTGGGAGTTCATACGGGTAATTGGGCCGATCACTCGTATGGGTGTGTCGGACGATTACAAAACAAGCATTGAATTGGAAGTCTATGAAGAGAATCTAAGGGAGGCGTTGAATGCGGCAATACATACTTCTGATTGACAACTACCAAGCGGGAGCTGAGACGTACGACTTCCGGATCAAGAACGATGGAAGGGAGATCTACTCCAGTACTGATTGCCTGGTACCGGGGATGGAGTTCGTCAAACTGGCTTTGATAGAAGCCTTGAATAACGACCCACTGGAGTGACCCATGAGCAACTACATACGCATTCTCCGGGTGGTTGAGTACCGTGGCCCCCGGGCAGCGGTGGAAGACCAAGTAGAAAGGTCTCTCCATGGGACTAAGCGGCTTCCCACCGGGGTGATTATCTCCGCGGCCACAGTTGGACAGTACCCGGAGATGATCGACAATCCAATCCCGGATGAAACCCCATTTGGTTTACTCCCCGGACAACCCATTGGTAGACCAACCAAGGGAGCGGTACTCGCTATGGCCGTTGGAGACCTGAATCTAAGTGTTAGGGCCTGGAACTGCTTTAACAGTGTTGGGATCAAAACGGTTGCAGATCTGGTTAAGTACACCCCTGAGAAACTGAGACTCATAAAGCACCTCGGAAAGACCACACTCCGGCAAATCCAAATAGAACTCTCTGGTTACGGCTTGGAGCTGGCTAAGAAGTAGGTACTAAGTACAATCTCTTTCACCCTAGGTACGTTTAACCGGGTTAAATCCCACCGGTTCTGGAGCATAATTGAATCATGCAATTCAACGAACAGCAAGAAGCTTTATTCACCTGGGCGGCAAATGAAACCGGGTCATGCAACTTAATCGCTCGGGCGGGTACCGGCAAAACCACCACGATCATTGAACTGGCCAACCGAATCCAGGGGAGAGCGTTCCTGGGGGCGTTTAACAAGGCCATCGCGGAAGAACTCAAGACCCGGATTAAAAGGCCCAACGTCACGGCCGGGACCATGCACAGTTTAGGTTTCCAATTGTGGCGGGGGATCTGCAAGGGGAGATCGGAGATTGACTCCCGCAAAGTCCGGGGGATCGTGCGCCGTCTCCAGCTTTACCCGATGGACAAGAATGTTGCCGATTTGCTCTGTGGGGCGGTGGCGTATGGCAAACAGTCCGGTCTTGGCCTTGGCCTAAGGGGACTAGATTACACCAAAGAAGAGACCTGGACCCCGCTCCTCGATCACCACGACGTATGGGACGAACTCCCGGCTACGATCTCTCCCAACCGGTTTGTGACGGACTGTATCACGGTGTACGACGAGTCCATTCTGATGTGCCAGGAAGAAGACCCGCTGATTGACTTCGATGACATGATCTTAGCCCCGCTCATGTTCAGCGAATCGAAGCCCAACATGTATGACTGGGTAATGATCGACGAAGCCCAAGACACCAACGAAGTACGGCGACGGCTGGCCATGTGGGTGTTACGGCCAAACGGACGGATGGTGGCTGTTGGTGACCCCCGGCAGGCGATTTACGGATTCGCCGGGGCCAATCATGACTCCATGGATCTCATCAAGCGGGACATGAACGCTATCGAACTCCCCCTCTCGATTACTTACCGCTGCCCCAAGCAAATTGTGGCTCTGGCACAAACCCTGGTCCCGGACATCCAGGCTCACGAATCATCCCCGGAGGGTACGATCACAGCCATGTCCAGTCCGGAGTTCTTCCGGCAGATATTCTCGACGGATGACGTGATCTTGTGCCGGAACACCCGTCCCCTGGTGGGAGTGGCGAAACGGCTACGGAAAATGGGTATCCCCTGCGTCGTCGAGGGGGCCAATGGGAAAGCGTTGATCGGACTTGCATCTAAGTGGGGGGAGAACATCACTATTGGAGAGATGGAAACCCGCCTGGGGGCATACTCACAAGAGCAGTACGACAAATGGTCAGCCAAGCACCGGATGGACAAGGCAGAGGGGGCAATCGAGCGTAAAGAGATCCTTATGGACATCGCGTCTGAGATGTCGGCCGACGATCTGGTATCGGACCTAATCACACACATTGAGAAGATGTTCGGGGACAGGGATAACGACGACCGGCAGATTCTTAGGCTGTGTACCGTGCATCGGTCCAAGGGGAGAGAGTGGAGACGGGTGTTCTTGCTGGGTAGGAACCTGTACATGCCGTCCAAGTGGGCGGAGAAGGAATGGGAGCTGGGGCAGGAAGACAACCTCGTGTACGTCGCCTGGACGCGGGTGAAGGGGGAGTTGGTAGAGGTGACGTGTAAAGCGAAGAAGAACTCGGAAGACCCCGATTGGTGGGAGCTGTGAGTAGCCCTAAAAACCCGGTGGTTAGAAAACCCGTGATCGTCAAGTGGGAGGTGGACGGACACAATAGTTGCGATCTGATTGCACGGGTTCATTGCGGGTATGCGACCACGGAGGCGAACTGTGAGCGGCTGAACACCATAACGCCCACTGTGGTGGTGATCGAACAGGAGCAGACAAGTTACGGTTGTTCAATTCTAGAAAGGGAAGATTCATGAGATGCCCAAGCTGTAACAAGTTCCCGGCTCTAAGCACAGACACAGACCCGGAGACAGACTCGCTCGAACCATCCGACGTTGAGTTCGACCACGACCAGGAGAAGACGAAACTGGAAGGCACGGTCAACGTCACTGGGGATGTGCGTATTGTTCTTACATCGGAATGCTGCGGGGATGAGATCAAAGAAGCCAACTTCTCCCCCGATGTACATATCGACGTGAAGAAGCACAAGGACTGCACCTGTGAGGACTGGACGGATGGTGTGGAGCTGGAAGTGGAGAACGCGGCTATCACCGACCGCAATGAGGCGTTCCAAACCAAGACTGCCAAACGTGGTCTGAATAAGGGCACACTAGTCCAGGTCCCCATTCCATTTCGCTACCAGAAACGGTTCTATGGGGTGGAGATGGAGCTACACATCAAGTGTGCGTGTGGCAAAGAGATTGGCATGGACACGTTCTCCGACGAAGAGCAGGCGTCCGCGATGGAGGAGTTGAACTAATGCCGCTCTGGTACATCTACTACCGTGTCCTCCGGGAGTGCCGTCAAAGAAGCAAGGTGGTAGAAGAACGTATGCTCGACGTGACTCTAGACCTTCGGAATAAGGCTATGGATGAGTACGCCCCTGGAAAAACAGCTATCAACTTCTACGAGTTTATGGAAAAAGTCTCACGAGACGAGCCGACGTACACCCAGCATGGGTTAGAAACACTTCTGAACCGGGAGCCGTGGTTTAACCCGGTTAAACAGGAGGACACACCTAAAGAAAGGGGGTGATGCCATGTATTGGTTCTGGATGATGTTGATGTGGTTCAACTTCAACTATTATCCACCGTCGTTGCTACCTGAACTAGACATCAGCGACGACTAAAAACTCGAAATGGGGGAGGGTAGGAAGAGTTTTCTCCCTCCCTCAGAAAGTGGGGAAGACTGATATGGAGATGTTGAGAGAAAGGATTGTTACTGCGTTGAAGAAGTGTGGGGTGGTGCGTATTGACGTGGTAGCTCACGGCCCTATCACTTTTGTAGTGGGGAACAGTTTTGTTTGCGTGACAGTGGATGAGATCAACCGGTTGTTGGAGCGGGCGGATGATGCCACTACCTAAAGATGACCTCCCGGAGCTTTATGAACACGAGAGACTGTCTCAGATAAAGGACAAGTCACAAGTCATCGGGGAGTTTATGGAGTGGTTGCAGGGGAAGGGGATTACCCCGCAGAAATGCGGACGTGGGAATCGGTCCTATCGTTTTTATGTGCAGAAGGAGCTGGCGGAGTTCTTTAAAATTGATTTGGAGAAGTTGGAGAAGGAGAAGCGGGTCATACTGGAGCACCTGAGGAAAACAAATGCCTAAGATCTGCTACGAAAAGAAGCGTTTCTCCGAGAGTTCATTAGCCGTCATCAAACGGGCTAACCAGATCTTGGAAGAGTACGCCGATCAGGGGTACGATCTCACCCTCCGGCAGCTCTACTACCAATTCGTCTCCCGTGGGTTGATCCCAAACAAGGACACCGAGTACAAGAAGCTGGGGTCCATCGTAAACGACGCCAGACTAGCCGGGTTGATCGACTGGGACCATATCACCGACCGCACGCGCAACCTCAGGAAGAACGCGCATTGGACTTCCCCCCAGGAGATCATTGACACATGTGCCAAACAGTTTCAACATGACAAATGGAGGGACCAGAAGGATTACGTCGAGGTGTGGGTGTAGAAGGATGCTCTGGTAGGGGTGTTAGAAGTCGCCTGCCAGCCGTTAGACGTGCCGTACTTCTCGTGTAGGGGGTATACGTCGCAATCGGAGATGTGGTCTGCGGGGCAACGGCTTCTCGAACACGTCAGGGCGGGACAGAAGGTTACAATTATCCACCTGGGGGATCACGACCCTAGTGGAGTGGATATGAGCCGGGATATTGAAGACCGGATCAACAAGTTTATTGAGCACCACCGGTTACAGGATTTCGTGAAAGCGGACCCGGAGAAGCGGAAATGGTTGCCAGACGATACTTCAAGAACCTGGCAGAAGCGTACGGGGTATGTGGGAGTGGAGAGCTGGTACACACTGAATCGGATCGCGTTGAACATGGACCAGATTCGTCAATACAGTCCACCACCAAACCCTGCCAAGCTGACCGACGCCCGGGCGAACAAGTACGTCGCGGAACACGGGGACGAGAGCTGGGAGTTAGACGCACTTGAACCCGCGGTGATTACGGAGCTGATCCGGGAGGCTGTGCTTGAGGTACGAGATGAGGATATCTGGGATGCTGCGGTGGAAGCGGAAAAGTTGGAGAAGTCGCAGATTGCCCGGGTGGCGAAGAATTGGGACAAGGTTGTAAAGAGTCTGAAGTGAGTGACCGGCAAAAGAGGCTCGAAGCCAAAGCACTCCGGCTAGAACATTTCAAGGAGGTGGTCAAGAGGCTCATCGTAGTCTCTGGTGAATTGAACAAGGCACGGGACGAGTTCCGTAGTGCCGTATCCCGTATTATGGGGTGCAACACAGATGGATGGACTATCACAGAGTTAGAGGAATACGTTGAAGGTCTTATCAAACAAACAAAGGAGAACGGGAAATGGATATCATGAAAATGCTAGACACTCTTCGGAGTGAGAGGGATAGAGTCAGTGAGGCTATCGTCGTGTTAGAACGGTTGGCCATGGGGCAGGGGAAACGGAGAGGACGCCCTCCGAACTGGATGAAGGAGGCCACAAACAAGGGCACGAAGAAAGAGAGCTACAAACGTGCCCACCGGGAGAGCCGGAAACGCAAGTTCTCCGCTGCCACCCGCCGTAGAATGTCGGCCGCTCAGAAACTCCGTTGGTCTAGTCGCCGGGTGGTAGAGAATGGCTAAGAAGAAATCCCCGGCTATTCCTCCGACACCATTCCAGGACGCTCAGATTCTCTGGGAGTGTGAGTTCCCAGATAAGCCTGACCTCCTGGAATCCCTGATCCGGGAGAGAATTGGACACAAGGCGGCAATCGATCTGATGGAAGGGAGGATTAAGGAGATCAACATCTCCGTTCTGGAGTTCTTCAAACGCAACCGGATCAAGTCCACCGAGTACGACGGGTTTAGCATCTATCTGTCGGCTGGCAAGAAGACCACCGTATCCGTCAAATCCCTGGTGGAAGCCGGGGTATCGGTCGAGACCATCAAGAAGTGCGCCAAATCCACCCCCTGGGAGACTTTGGGCGTCAGACGGCAGGGCGACAAACCCGGGGAGTGGGAAGGGGAAGAAACGGACGTTTAACCGGGTTAAAGATTTCCCTTGCATTGACCCACGAATCCGTGATACACACAACTATGGCATTCAGCACAGTGAAAGCATCCATCAAGTCCATGGAGAACGAGTATTGCTTGATCGTCGGTGACGAGGAGAGCGAACCAGTACCCTATGGTGATGTGGCGGAGATCGAGACTGCCGACGGGAAACGGTTTATCTCGTTCGTGGAAGCGAATGGGGATGATCTGGAGCCTCTAACCGAGTTCTGGGCCTACGAAGTCCTTCCGATTGAACACGTTCTCATTGAGGACGATGAAGAGGAAGGCGACGATGAGGACGAGGACGAAGGTGAAGAGACGCCTGAAACGCCTGAACCTGAAGAGGCCGGTAAGGTCTAAGTAGTTGTAGTCAGAACGGGAAGCAACGGGAAATCGAAACGAAAGGTGGAAGTGTGTATGGCTAAGAAGACGGCCGAAATGTCGGCCAAGGTAGTACTGCCAATTATCGAGCTGGCATTAAACCGGATTCGTGTGGATGAGGCTAAGAACCTCCGGCGATTCCCCCCCAGCGTCAAGGAGTTACAGGAGTTGACGGACTCTATTGAAGCCCGGGGGCTTATCAACCCAGTTACAGTACGGCCATTGCCGGAAACCACCCCGGAGGGGTTCGATTACGAAATGGTGGCCGGGTACCAGCGATGGAAGGCGATTCAAGCCTTGATCTCCAAGGGGTTGGTGCTGGATAAGATCCAGGTCACGGTAAAAGATGCTACCGATATGGAGAGTCGGGCTACCAACCTCGACGAGAATAGCAGCCGGTCCAGCACGTCGTACATCGACGCCGCGTACGCCATCAAGGAGTTGGAGGAGAAAGATGGGCTGAACAAGGTTGAGATTGCCAAGAGGATGCGTAAATCTGGATCGTGGGTGGGGTATGTTGCAAAACTTCTCAACCTCCGGCCAGAGGTTCAGAAAAAGATTCACGAGGGGAAGGTCTCATGGAGGGTGGCCCGGGATCTGCCGGATTTGACGGAGGAGGAACAGGACGCGGCCATCGCCCTGGCGGAGAAGGGGGACAAGGCCGGGGCAGCGGCGTCGTCCAAGAAGGCCAAGGCCGGGAAAGAGAAGAAGACCAAGCGGGGACGCAAAGCCCGGGAGGATGTGAGTGATGGGCGGGGGCTGAGTGCCAAACAGGCCATTGCCCAGCTTGAAGAGCAGATCAAGTCCATCTCGGAGCAGGAGAAGTACAACAAGGCTGAGGGGAAGGCCATGGAGCTGTATTCGGATATTGCCCGGTTCATGGGGGGAGCGTTTGGTATGAAGGCTCTTCACAACCGGGTGTTGAAGATGGTATAGTTTGGTATGCCGCTGTTTCAGCGGTAAGCAGCCGCCCTGGCCGACAAGTTCTTCCAGATACGCTGCTTTGCCATACGGTGAGGGGCCTGTTACCCGTGAGGGGCAGGCCCTTTCCGTTTTAGGCTGGTTGTGGGTTAGGGTCCTTAGGGGGTTCGACGACTTCCGGCCCCGTTCCCGGTAACGTCCCACTCTTGTTGTCCCCTTCTCCCTCCTCAGAGTCGAACTGGGGAGATATGAACTCTGCTACGAACAACTGTACCCTCTCAGGGGGGAACTTGTTGACGATCTGGGCTGTGACCGGGAATGCGGTCAAGGCTCCAATGATCCCTTCCACTCCAAACCCCTGGATCTCTGCGTAGGTATCATCCCCCTCCCCACTCATGAACCACGATGCAAAATCCGTCCCGGTGGCGTTGATGTCGGACAGATGGTAATGCAGCGACCGGGAGATACGCATGAGAAGGTTGGCCAGTTCAGGGGGAAAGCCTGGTGGGAGAGGTGGAGCAGAGACTTGCGGTGGTTGCGGCTGGGGTTGGGGCTGTGGATAACCCTGTGGATTGGGTGGAAATCCAGGTTGAGGGGCCATGGGGTAGCCGGGTGATGGTTGTGGCGGCATGGGGAATCCGGCCGATGCTGCCCGGTAGCGGAAGAAGGAATCGACCAGGCCAAACCCCTGTTGGATTAGGGGAGCGTATTTGCCTAACCACTTGGGGCCGACAGCGTCAACGGCTTCTTCTACCACTCCCTTATCCCCGGCTCCGGAGATCTCGTCCACGACCGTCTTCATGTCCTTCATGGCCTTCATCCCCTCTTGGATCGAGCTGAAGGGGTTGCCGGTGTTGCGGGTGTTCATCTGCTCTCGCATGGATTTCAGTTCATCCCGGAGCATGGAGACTTGATCGTTACGAAGTTGCTCCACCTGTTGACGCAGTTGGATGACTTCAGGATCGTCTTTACCCTTGCCGTCTTTGAGGAGGGCCACGATTTTTAAGGCCATCTCCATTGGGTCCACGGCTGGAGTTGTAGCAGCCGGAGCCATTATGGGATTCATCTGCCGTGACTGCTCCGCTGCTTTTTGGAGCATCTCATTAGATCTCGTAGCAGCATCGGCGACAACTTCCATCCCCATACGCATGGCGTCTGCCATGTTAACGGTGTCTGTTTTGGGTGGTGGTTGCTGGGCGGATTTGATAGCCCTGTCCACTAAATCTTTGTTCTGATCCAACACCCTGTCAACTACTGTAGCTGTTGCCATGTCATCCCCTTTTTTCAATGCTCCCTGACTCTTCAGATATGAAACGTATGCAGTGTTCGACGGGTGGTTTTGGTCGAGGTTATCCACGTCGTTGATCCGTCTGTCTGTAGGCGGATTGCTCTTATAATCTCCGCCACCGACGTTCGTAATGAACACTGTGCAGAGAGTACGATTTGGTTTGCCGGGGGAGTTGACTTCATTGAAGATGAGACGGTAGGACCCACATCCATAACGATGCAACAGGTCCAGCTCGTCTTGAAATGGCTCATTGCCACTAACTTTGTCGATGTACTTGAAATCCTCCGGCTCACCGTCCACGATATCTGGTTGAAGCAATACCGGGTGATCTCTGTAGACGTAGGTGTAGGTATGATCCTTGGCCCATTGCGGAAGAGCGTTCCACCAGTTGATGAAAGGTTTGACCCGCTGATTGATGTTGGTGGCGTCGGATTTGTAGATCCGGAAGGTGGGACTTGGTACATCAATCGGCTTTCCGGGAGCCGGTTCCGGCACATCGGCCGGTCTACCCTTCCCGCGGCGTGTTTGACGCTTATGTTCTTCTTCTGAAGCCACAAACTCCGAGTTTTCAGCTAGATGTGGGCCAGAGGCAGTGGATTGACCATCTTGGACAGGGTTTTCCACTTTCAAAGGGTCCAATGGACCTTCTTTTCGGGTACTTGGTACCCCTGAGACCACATTTTCAGCCATGGAAATTACTCTAAACGGTATCTTGTTCAAAATCAAGCCCCGTTTTTGGCTCCCCTGGACGTGCCCTGGCACGTATATATAACTACCTACCTCATTGGCCCTAGTACTTCCCCCGTGTTATCGTCCCTGTCGTGCCCCTCAACCCGGCTCTACGCCAAGGGTTTAACCCGGTTAATTCAGTGGCCCATCCTCAATTGGGGGTGGTGCCCTATCGGGTACATCAGATCAGCAGCGATCCTGACTCCCAGGTGAGGGATACCCTGCACCGGATGCGGGGGAAGGTTGCGAACGACTCTGAGAATCCGTTGTTTGCCTCACGGATCAGGCGGATGTTCGACGTGAGGATGTACCCCCACTTGAACGGAACGGGGGAGGATGAGGTCGAACTGTGCCGGGGGGTGTGGGCGCATACCAAGCAAAACATCAAGTTTCAGCGGGACGAGAAGACCGGGGCCGGGGTGGGGGGGTATCCGGAGGAAGAGGTGGTCGAGACGATCATCTGTCCAATGGATATGGCCGGGTTCATTGATGCGGGGACGGCGATTGGGGACTGTGACGACTTCTCGATGTATGAGGCGTGCTGCTTAAAGTCGTTAGGCATCCCCTGTTCATTTGTAACCGTGGCCGCGGATTCAAGAGAACCCCGGTTGTTTAGCCATGTGTACGTGGTGGCATTCCCCCGGGACCCTCAGACAGGCCAGAGATTCAGACTTCCACTAGATGCTTCTCATGGGGAGTACCCCGGGTGGGAGACGGTGGGGTTGGGACGGTATGAAGAGTGGCCTGTGTGGGACAAGTTTACGTGGTGGGCGGGGAATGCCGTTCTACAAGGGTTAGTGGTCATCGGGCTTGTGTATCTGTTGCACGTTAACTGGGGGGTGAAGTCATGGATGTAATGACCGTACAACAGACACATGGGAAGAGTTTGCCCTCAGAGTTGCGATTCGGGGGGAGGAACGGGTTCCAGCGTCTCATGGGGAACGGGGAGGTTGTACAGCAGCGGGGGATACGGGGACTGGGGATGACGGCGGAGGAATGGGCGGCAATTTTGAAGAGTACGAGTGAGGCGACGTTGCCGCTGATTATTGCCCAGAACCCCGGGACGATGTATACGACGGACCCGAGAACGGGAGCGATTACGGTTTACGCCCAGCCGACCGGGAGCATGCAGAATTTGCCGGTGGGAGTGATTAGTGGCGGGGGCGGGTACGGGGGGAGTGGGAGTATTCAGACGCCCATGGGGAGCGCGACGTTTGGGGGGATTGACACCTCGACATTACTTCTCGTAGGGGTGGTGGGGCTGGCAGTGTTCATGATGATGGGGCAGCGGGGTAGATAACTTGGCTCATCAAACACTGAAGGTGCATCCTGGAAAACTGGTTGAGTCCCGTAAACGTGCCCAGCGTTTAGCGGACAAGACTGGTAAGCCGGTAGATATGATGCAGCCATTTTACAAGTCTGGAAGACACGGTGTTGGGAAAATAACCTGGACCTATTCTGGAGAAACGGTGAGGCCCAATGGTAGTGAATCCGACGCGGCCTACTATTCTCGTGTGAAGAACCACGGTCGAAGGAAGCGGAACGGACAGTCGTACGCACGTAAGGGGGTCTCGATTGGCGTTCCCCGGCATGGGTTCACTCCTAAAGTAGGGGACAAGTTCTACGTTAGCGGGAAACTCGTCACCATCAAGCGCAAAGACGGCGATGGGATGCTGTGGTTCAACAGGGATGTGAATGGCACGGTTGCGATGTCGGAATCGAACCTGTACCAGGCGGCATACGTTCCTGAAGACTCTCCGTTTGCTCCATACGAGTATCGGATCAAGAAGAACCCTACCCCGGTGAGAGTCAAAGTCGGTAAGAGAGTTTACAACGGAAAGGCACGGAGAGTTGGTGGTCGAGTCAGGATCTATCTACCACCTAGTGCCGTAGCCAAGCTGAACCCGGACAGGAAGTGGACCATTGCGGAAATCCGTGCTGCCAACAGAGGAGCCGGATACCATTTCTTCGATGCCAAGACCATGAAGTTCTTCGGCACCAAGGTTCTCCCTGGTGTATCGAGCGGGCCAAACGGCATTTACTTTGTCACATCCGAATTGTACGGACATGGACCACGCACATATAAGGTGCGTAGTTTTGATCCATCCAGTTCCCAGATCAGATCTGTTGGAGATCACAACAACGCTGAAGATGCAAAAGCGGATGCCAGGAGTTCTGCTAAAGCATGAGACTCGCATTCCATAACGGCGAAGTGCATTCTCCCCAGATGTACATGCCCAACCTCTATCACCGTCCTGGAGTAAGAGGTCTCGGTGTCGATTACGCCCAGGAGTTTGCCGACGCCACACAGGGGATGACCTTCGACCAGGGGCCTAGTATGACGGACGTTTTAGGTGGTTCCTTCGCCGGAGCTGTCCAGGGGGCAAGTTATGCTACGGCCATAGGTGGGGGGAAGACGGGGCCGGTCATCGGTGCCGCCATTGCCGGGACTTCTTTAGCGGCAACCATCATGGCCTTCTCCGCCGCCGCGGGTCCATTCGCTCCTTTTGTTGCTATGGCGGGATCGTTGATCGGTCCCATCGCTTCCATGTTCAAAGGATGCGGGACCACCTGTACGCAAGCCACCAAGATTGCCAACGACTGTCAGGTTGCCGCCGATCAGATCATTGCACGGTATAGAGCGGAGCCGATTCATTATTACTCCGTGCAGCAAGCCGCTCTGGCCGCGATGGATGACATCATGCGGTATCTGCGGGGGGCGTGTGGGAGTGCCACTCTCGGAGCAGCGGGGCAACGGTGTATTTCTGAACGGTTGGACCCCAATGCATGTGTCATTAAGGATGACCAAGGTGGATGCCACAACTTCTGGATCGACTACGTCAACCCGATTGCCAACGATACTACCGTAGTCCCCGATCCGATTGACACTTCGTCTGCCTCCGGGATGTTGCAAGGGCTGTTCTCGAATATCCCCATGCCGGTGATCCTCGGAGTTGCCGGAGTTGGGTTGTATTTCCTCATGTCGGGAGACGGTAAATGAGAATCGGACTACACCAAGCGAGATTGAACGGCATGGGTGCGGACTTGATCGACGTGGGGAGTCTGTCCGGTGCCGGGTTGGCGAGACAGGATTTGCAGTCCTACCTGTCGAGTCTCTCTTCTTACATGGAGCAGGGGATTGCAAAAACCCCGGACCAGGTAAGAGCGGCAATCACGGGGGATGTGGAGCAGTATTGCCGAACCTGGCATGATCGCTGCACGGGTGGGGAATCGGCTGCAATTGATGCGGTGGTGGCGGAGTATGCCGCGGCGTATCAGCAAGCCTATGACCGGGTGCAGGCCAACATTGCTTCCGGGGCCATGGTCCTGCCTGCTGGTTCGACGATGGTGCCACAGCAACCTGCACAGAGTCAGTACACCTACCAGGCTCCCAATGCTTTGGACCGTACGGCTCCGCAGACATCGAGTGTCACTACAACTCCCAGCGGATCGGCGTTGAATCCCCCGCAACAGACAACCGTAGTGCAGCAAACGCAGACGCAAGAGGGGACCAACATTCTGGCCATGCGGCCGGGTGATGAGGGTAACGTAGCTGTGGGCGGATTTGAGATCCCGGTGTGGGCTCTGGTGGCCGGTGGTGTGGCATTGTTCTTCATGTTCGGGAAGGGGAAATAGTATGCGAATCGGAGAGACCTGTTGCAATCAAGCCGGGATGTATTCCTACGATCTCCCCACGGTGTACGGTGGCCCGCCACCTCCCGGGGTGCTCTATCCCCCGGTCCCGCCGTTGGTGACGACCGATCCCATCGGCCCTTTGATGGACGCTCATCAGTATCCCTACGTCCCCCGGCCGACGACGCAAGTGATGCCCACCATGGTTGGGACAGCACAGGTGGCGGTGTCTGATTTCACCCCGGATATGACGCCACAAGATCTCTTACGCCCCCTGCCGTCGATTGTGGACAACCAACCGGTGGTCGTGGCGCAATGCGATTCGTTTGCCCAGTGGGTGGATAGTAACCCATTGCTCGCTGCTGGTCTCCTGATGGGATTGGCGTTCCTGGTGTTCAAGAAAGGCTAACGGCTTATGGATAAGAAAGAAATCATGAAGTGGGCCGCGATTGCGGGGGGGACGTATCTTGTCTACTGGTACATCACCTCATACGGCCCCACCGGGGCTAAGGCAGAGGGTCATGCATCGTATTGGGACACCTGGTTTGGCGGTGTTCAACCGATGCAAGAGTCACCCGTCACAACTCTCCCCACCGGTTATCCCAACCAACCAGTTTCAAATGTTGCTCCCGGCACGCAACCTGTACTCACTCAACCGTCTGCTCCCGCGGCACCCACAATGGATACGTCCGCTGTTAAACAGCAGATCTTGGCTGCATCTGCCGGTCAGATCTCAGGGGGGTACGCGATTGCCGATGTGTGGTCCTACTTCTGGCAGCAAGCCACTGGACGCACGATCACACCAGCACAGTTTGAGGCAGCATTCCATCCCCCCAGTGCCACCGACCGTGGGGCTCCGATGAACCTCGACCAGTTCTTATCCAAGTTATCGTCCGTTGGGATATCCGGGATTGCTGGTATCGGGTCCATTGTTAAAGCTCCATCCATTCCGTCGATTCCCTCGATGAGCTTCGGCGGGTCTCTCCGCCGTCCGAATCTACAAGGGTTGCGTATGCCAATGCGCGTATCCGGAAATCAGACGGTGAACTAACATGATGTGCCTTGGCTGGTACAACCGTCCGACCTGTGCAGCGCGGGAACAGATCGACATTTCCAAGCCCGCCGTCCCCTGCCCGTCTGTGTCCTGGTTCTGGTTAGCAGCCGCGGCCATCATCGTCGGGGGTGCATTCAAAAAGTGAACATGCGAACGGCCAATCTCGGGGATGTGGTGGTGGACACCGGGTACGTTACCGCGGACGAGTGTGCCTTTGGGTACACCTACGTCAACGGGGAGTGCCTTCCCATGCCCTACACAGTTGAGCCGTCCAAACCGGCACCGATGCCACCCACTGTAATCCCATCTCCGACTTACCCCTCCCCGGCTGCGGCTTGCCCGAACGGGATGACCTTGTACGACAACGCCGTCTGTTTGCCCGATTCCTCCCCCACGATTCAGCAACAGAGCCGATCCACCGTCAGTGCCACCCTCATCCCCGGAGTTCCCAACTGGATGTTGTACGGCATTGGCGGAGTTATGGCTTTGATGCTGTTCAAGGGGAAAAGGTAAATGCGGATCGGCGTACTCGGTTCCTACCAACAAGTCCCCACATCCGCGCAATCGGATGCCTTAGTCCCTATCACTTCCCCGGGTGGGATCACGTACGGATTGAGCAAAGCCGGGGACACGTTGATCTGTCCAGCCGATTACCCATACGATGCATTGATTAAGGATTGCAGGGGGTATGCGGGGAGCGTGCCGGATGTGGCAGCTCAGACACTCCAGGCCAAAATGGACGTTTGTATTTCCGGTGGTGGGGTATGGGATGAGACTTACATGCGTTGCATTCCAGCTCCCGGTTCTATCCCCACAGAAACCGGGTCATTGATCCCCGGGGTACCGGATATTGCTCTATACGCTCTGGCCGGGGTGCTAGGGTTCATGCTTCTCACTTCTGTAATGGGGAGAAGGTAATGCGTATCAGTGGTCTCGGTTCTCTTGGCTCCCTGTGGCCCTCCGGCACTCCGGAAGTCCCGGAGTGTGGACCCAGCCCGTGTACCTGGTACGACAACATCTGGGCTCGTGACGCCTGTGTGGAATACATGGGCTGTGCCGCTCCAAATGACCCTTCTACGATTGCATTAACCGAAGGTATGTTCGCCGGGGTGGGGGCAGAGACCGGAGAAGTCATTGGCGACGTAGCGGGTGGGATATTTGGTGGGCTCACCTCTTCCGGAATCCCCGGGTGGGTTATTTTTGCCGGGATCGCGGTAGGCGGTCTGGTGTTGATTAACAGTCTGAAAAGGTAAACGGAGAAAAAACCATGTCCATGATCCAATATCATCCAGCTCCCGGGTTGGGGCTTTACATGCCGGGGTGGTATTCCGTCCCCCAGAACCCCATTGAGGGTGGAGTTTCGTACACCCCGCGGATTGGAGAGATTCTACCGGGGAGTTTCCCGGTGCCACAAAACCCGATCAAGGATTACATGAATGGGCGGTTGAACATGATCGGCCGTGAACCGGGCGTAAAAGGGACCATCAACGGCATGTCCGGGTGTTCCTGTGGAGGGACATGTGGCGGGTGTGGGGACATTGTTGGTCTAGGTGGCATCTCGGAAGACATCTCCAAAATCACCTCCGATCTGTCCGCGGGTGATTTTGGACAGGCACTACAGGACACCGTTTTCTCGATCCCCGTGTGGGCCATCGCCGCGGGGTTGGGACTGCTGTTCTTCATGGGGGGAGAACAACATTCCTACTACGGGAGATCACGTAGAGCGGCACGGGCGGCACGGGCAGCATACGCATAGGCGGTTTAACCGGGTTAAATGATGGCTGCAAGAGCACACAATCCCGCGGTGAGTCCGGAGCAATACCGGATGGCCCAAGCTGTTCTGTCTGGGACGGCGAGGGAGAGCCACATGCCGGTGAAGGTGGCTCGGGAGATTGTGGATAAGACCCCGGCGGGGTTGAGAAGTGAGTGGTCGAGTAACCCGGTCACGATGACACGGGAGCTGGCTTGGGCCGCGGCAACCGATGCGGGGAATCGGAACATGCGGAAGCATGGGCGGAGTAAGTGGAATCACGAAGACAGCAACGTTGCTGCCAAGGAGTTTGCCCGTCTGTGGCCGCATGAGAATCCGTCGTATGGGATGGACCTTGATCTTGAAACCTCAATGGCCCCCGCGTGGATGTACTACGACTCGAAAGAAGCCCGGGACCAGGCGGCACGAGTGTGGGAGGGACAGGGGAAGAAGATTATCAAGGAACAGTCGTTCTTTGGATATAAGCAAGCCGGGGGGAAGAAGTACAGGTTGCGGGCGGCTGACCATCTGGGGAACCCGTCCAATGGTCCAAATCTACCGATCTACTCTGTCTCCATCACTCAGGCCAAAGAGATTCCGTCGCCTACCCGTGGATTTGTGAGTCTCAAGAACGCACGGAAGGAAGCGGCCAAGGTTGGATCTAGTTTTATTGTTCAAGTGAAAGACTCGAACCTGAAGCACGTTCTGTACATGGCACCGTCTCCATCGTTCTTATTACAGGATCTCGATGCCCTGGTACGTCGTGGTGGTGGGTTCAGAGCACATGAGAATCCTATGGGCACCAAAGGACACAGAGCAGTTAAAGAGTTCTTCGGTACAGACGACATCGACATCATTTTTAATGCCAGTCCTGAAAGGGCCATGCATGAGCTGGTTCAACGGACAGGCAAGGGACATGGTGTAGAACACATCGACGCTGGAGAGTTTACACGTAAGGCTCCTGGGTTAGCTTCTCTTCGTGGAATTGACTACGTGAACATGGGTGATCCGTATATCACCACTCTGATTCACGATGGGAAAAACTTCGTGATTGGGAAGTGGGGAGATTGGATTGAGAAGTATCAGCGGAGTCAAAAGGACAACCCCGGGGACTTCTACCAACGGACGATGCACGACAACGAATATCACGAGATTGGTGAGCATGTCACCTCTTCCGTGTATGGCCCAGTTCAGATCACGGCTCGACGGGAGACGAACGATCCTGAGAAGTACAAGTACGAATACGACATTACCCCGGTGACTAAGCGGGGGAGGACCCGGAGGAGCATGAAGCCGTATGGCCCGGGACCGGGGAAACGGTATCGGGGGAATCCCGCTGGAACGTCTGAAGAGATGTTCGAGTCCTTCCATGGGGAGCCGTCCGATGAAACGGTGGAGTACACCGAGGAAGAGCACTACCACGGGAATCTTGCGGCGTTGGGGGAGATGGTTGAGCTGAAGGTTAAGTTGGTGAATGGGGATAAGGCGGTCATCGGATTTGACGCCGGGTCCGGGGAATCGGCCGACAATCCCTTCTGGCCATTCAACTCTTTCACCAAGACCACCATCTACCACGTTGGGACAGGTGAGAAGTACAAGAAGTCCGGGAGCTTCAAGGGGTACACGCTGTATCAGAAGTTGGACACCGGGGAGTTTCTGGTCCCGGCTCTGGATAAGGATTCGAGGTTTGACACGTTGAAGGATGCCAAGGCGTTCATCAACTCATGGACCAAGCATCAGAAGAACCCTCTCCCCGCGTCAGGTGTCATCGGCGCAAACCGAAAGTCCCTGGTCCAAAAGATCTTTGCCGGTGGGCACGATGCTAAGGTCTACACACTCAGCAACGGGTTCGTCGCTGAACCTACGTCGATGGACTGGGTGAAGAAGGAATACGGCACCGGATACAAAGTCAAACTCCGTTACGCGGGGGCTGGGAATTATAATCTCCGGATTCACTCGAATCTTTGGTACGACTTCAAATCCGATGTGGTCCCCAATCCGGAAAGCAATCCAAGTGTAGACCCGGGATTCTTCCCCAGCGGAAAACTTTCTTTCAAGGGTACAGAGTATGCCATCGAACGGTTGTTAAAAACCCCAGAGAGTGGCAACTACGCCTACTTGGTGCATCGTCCCGGTGAAAGCAAAAAATATGTGGCTTGGGTATATCACTGGGGAGCCGAGTACAGAGGGAAGGTCTTTGACATTACCGACTATCGCTATTTTGATGACATGATGAGCAATCCCAAACAGGGTCATGGCGGTCCTTTCCGTGAAGCCGGTAAACTCGTAGGCTCCATCACCAGCGGGGCATCGAGACCGATGGACGATTTCATCGGAGCCGCGGGTAAGGTGGGGGGGTATTTAGACGATCAGATCGGCCGTGCGTTGAACCCCGGTCCATGGGATATGGATAGAGAACCGGTACACGTCCCAGGACCAGTCTCCGAACTCGTCCAGGTGATGAACGAGAACAACGCCCAGCATCACACCCCGTACCGTGGGTACGAGATCACAGAATCCCGGAAGAAGTATCATCTGCTCAACTCAATTCTCTCAAACGGTCAGCGATCCGCGGTATTCATGATTGACAAGAACACTCTTGAAGTGTTCAAGGCAGACGGCTACGGGAAACGCGGCCGGAGAGTCGGCACAGTTCAGAGCATCATCAACGAATACAAAGGTGCCACTCGTGGTCAGCAAGGACCCTGGGAGCGTAATCCGCGTAACCCGGATCACTCTGACACCGGCCCCACCCTTCTCTGCTCCAACGAAGACGGCACCCAGCTCTCCTTTAAGGGTGGAGATCAATCGCTCGATCTCAACAGACTTGGTATCACCGGCTCTGAAGCCGAAAAGGAATTAGTCTACGTCGGCCACGTCACCCATATCACCTACCACACCAGAAAACAATTCGGGAAGAAACCCGAAGAATTTGACTATGTCCACCGTATGGGCGAGGACGGCGGGGAGGAACCAATCTTGAATTACGACAGGATCAACAAACGGCTCCTGTTGTCAGGCGGGACGTACAACATCGAGAAACCGTTAATGGGTACGAGCCCGGGTATTGAACGATAGGAGAAAGGAGAAAGGCCGGAGCAAATGGCAACCATTCGTAAAGTCGTCAAAGTCCGAAACCCCCGGCGCTACCGGGCCGCTCGGAGTCATAAGAGAGGCCGCAACGCCAAGGGGAGGTTTGTGAAAGCGGGTGCCCGCAAGAGAAACACCAGCACCCGCAAGAGAGCCAAGACCTACAACCGGAAAAAGAATCCCGTGATTCGCCGGTACACCGTCAAAGCTCTCAAAAAGGAATTGCGTCGTCGGGGGACAAAGGTTAATCCCTCAGGGCGAAGAAAGCGGCACCTCCGCCGAACCGTCCGACGCAAGCGAAACCCCGTACTGATAGAACTCGGTGCAGGTGCATTGAATCCAAAAAGGAGAAAGAACGTGGCTAAAAGTCGTAAACGTCGTAAGTCCAATCCGCGCCGCCGCCACGCTACGGCAGTGCGGGTCCATCGCCGGAAGCGAGTCCATCGCCGCCGTCGCAATCCGATGCCTTCATTCGCCAAGGCATACGGGTATCGCCGTCGCACGTCCAACCGGCGTCGTCGCCGTAACCCGGTGAGCCGTCGTCGGCATCATCGGCGCACCAGTCGCCGCAACCCGGCAATCTTCGGGAGGTCCGGTGGGAAAGATCTCCTGATGATGGT